>Ga0207834_1000029_pt1 | contig 46173 bp, 33 predicted proteins | sample LuqExpMetagenom5_FD_187763 | JGI IMG/M metagenome (GOLD analysis project Ga0207834, IMG submission 187763) | Tropical forest soil microbial communities from Luquillo Experimental Forest, Puerto Rico - Sample 5 (SPAdes) | ecosystem: Environmental > Terrestrial > Soil > Tropical forest ...
AACCCAAACCGGATAGGGGTTCAGATCAAATAGGCTGCGGTACCGCTCCTCACTTTCACGAAGCTCTCGCTCTGTGTTCTGATGCCGGCGAACCTCTGCTTCGAGCTTTTCATTGAGCTCCAGCAGTTGAATCGGACTTGGAATCGCGAGCAGCTTCGGCAGTAACGGAATAAGTGCTGCGGCAGTGGCAAGAGAAAGTCCCGCAGTTAATACTTTAATTCCACCCGTTAAAAGGTAATGCGGTTGCCAAACCGTCCAAACTTCCATGAGATGCGTTGTGCCGCAACTCAAGATGAAGGCACCGAACAGCAGAAAGATCCAGCTGAATGGAAGATCTTGCCTTCGACGGATGAAGTAGAAAAGAGCGACAGGAATAAAGAAGTAGGAAACTCCAATCACAGTGTCCGACAACACATGGAGCCAAAGGACCACGGGGTCCCATTGATAGCAATATCCATGCGGCATGAATGAGGGGAGCAATAGGAGAGCAAGGATATGGAGCATTATCGACCCATCCCTCTACTGGTTCAGGGATTGCTGTCTGGGGCCCTTATAACCAGTGTCATTTCCCGAGGCTTTGTGCTTCCGCTATTACCTGCGATCACAATTGCCGTCGTTCTTTGAACTTTCCGATGGGCGGTAAGAGCGACACAATATACGACCGGGGATCGTCCTCTTGATCATAAGCTGCAGGCACCTTCTCACCAGCATACGAGGAAACGGTGAGCACAGATTGATGATCGGCTTCTTCGAAACTCAGCGTATCTCCATCGCATTCGCCATGTCAATGCAAGGAGCAAAGCTGTTCGAAATGGATCCTGACGGTCATACAGTTGCTGCCTATGGCCCGTCATTAACTCTATCCAGATACATCAGGACCTCCTGCCTATCAGAAGCACGTTCACCAGATACTCGTGTGTGTCCAGAGGTGCAATTGCTTAAAGGCGTCAAGTTCTCAATGAACTGATGGCCTGACTGACTTGCGTGGCACGAGACGAAAGCAATTTTCGCCAGCGGGAATCATCTGCAAGGACCCTGATGCTTGTACAGAAGTTCCCTTCAAAACCTTGAATCGTAGCCATTCACTTAACCGCGAATCGTGAATCTCTGGATCCCCTTGCCAGAATTCTGGTGGAAGGACACAATCGATGCATAGGTGGTCAAGTTCAAGTGCAACTACCGAGTTGTGCTCTCCGAAGTATTTCTGCACATTACGTGCCCCGACATGGAGAGCTGCGCTCGCGTGTCCCTTTGCTGTTGTCCTTACTAACATCTTCTTGCCTCATGAAACAAATTAAAACGCGGCAGTAGGTCAAATATGTGACAGAAGAGCAATAGCTGGGAAAATGAACAAGCCCCGGTGCAAGTCTGTGCGTGCGTCAGAAGCGGGGTGGCGAACTGTCCAATTCAAGCTATGCATCTGCAGCATCTTCCATAAAGGAAGTACTCAAATAGCCTGAGTTTAAGCATCTCGTTCAGTGACAAGCAGAGTATCAACATTACTAAAGACATGAACAGCCCGCTCAAGATGTTCTACGTAGATATGTTCAGAATTGGGAATGTGTTCATCTTTGGGCGCTTCCTTAAGACTGCAGCAGCAAAAACACGTTATATCTACCCCTGATGCGGCAGCAATTCTATTGCTGTCTGGAGTCAGTGTGGCTGTACCCTACCCGCTCAGCATAGCCCACGCTGCTGTGCTCCGGATGAATCTATATGATCTTGGAGTTGCCCCATGCTGCAGAGTCTCCAGATTCTCTTGACTATGTTGTATCGCTCGACAGACCGTCTTTATCATGGATCTTAGGTCTTCACAAGGGAAGACTTGCCTATAGTGCTTTCCGTCTCCGGATACAAGCGCCGTCGATGACGAAGCAAAACATCTATATTTTGATTACCGGCGCAATTAACAACCACCATTTCCCTGCCCTGCAAAAGCGTTCGCCGCCATTTGAGTGAGGCACGATGCGAATTATTCCTTGTCGAAGTTCGGCATGAACGCTGGCCTTAGCGGGCACACAAGATGTCACACAACTCCCATATCAATCACATATTTTTCTCCTCCGCATTAACAAGCTCACGAAAACACGTCTCGCCTTCCCTTATCAATACAGCACAGTCTGCAGCAGGAAGAGCCCTACTAAAGACGAAGCCTTGAACTTCTGCACACAAATTATGCTGAAAGTAATTAAGTTGCTGTTGCGTTTCAATTCCTTCAGCAATGCAAGCGATGCCCAGATTATGACCAAGGCTCAACATGCTTTTGACGACCGCTTCAGCCGCGGGTTGGGCGGTAAGATCGCGAGTAAAGGAGCGATCAATCTTTAGCCGGTCTATAGGAAAACGTCTCAGGTAAGAAAGAGAAGACCAACCGGTACCGAAATCGTCAAGCGAAAGACTAATCCCAAGATGCTTGAGGTCGTGCATGATCTTCACCGTGGTTTCCGAATCATCCAATGCCAAAGATTCAGTCAATTCGAGTTCGAGCAATCCAGGGTCCATTCCAGTCTCGAGGATAATCTTTTCGACATTCTGAACGATGCTACTTTGGTAAAACTGCTGCGCGGAAACATTGACGGCAACTCGCACAGGCGGCATCCCATCTCTCTGCCAGGCTACGATCTGTAGACACGCGACTCGAAGGACCCAATTGCCAACATCGGTCATTAGACCGAGTTCTTCGAGGTGAGAGATGAACTGGTTGGGATAGATAAGCCCTTGCACAGGGTGCTGCCAACGCAACAATGCTTCTACACCTGTAATCGATCCTGATTTTGTCGCAACAAAGGGTTGGTAGTAGAGCATGAACTCGTTGCGGGCAAGAGCCTCCGGCAAATCCTTTTCAAGCTGCCACTCCCGTTGTGTAGCTTCGCTCAATTCTGGTCTAAAAAAGAAGAAAGTTCCTCTTCCTTTACTCTTGACCTGGTACATAGCAATATCGGCCGCCTGCAGTAACGTTTCAGGCGTTTCTCCGTTAATAGGGTACTGGCTGATACCAATACTCGTACTAATACGCAACAAGTGTCCATCAACGACGCTTTCTTGGCTAAGAACTGACGCAATCTTTCGGGCAACAGTTTCGGCATCGCTATCTTCTACAACATTCGGAAGTGCGACCACGAACTCATCCCCTCCAAAGCGCGCGACTATATCGCTTTCGCGCAGGCATGATTGAAGCCTCTTCGCAACTGTTTCCAGGAGGTGATCACCTACATCGTGCCCAAATGAGTCGTTGACATGCTTGAATCTATCCAGATCAAGCATTAGTACCGCGACACGGTTCCTATTCCGATGAGCCAGGGCTATCGCACCGGCAAGTCGATCTTGTAACAGAGTGCGATTGGGTAATCCAGTCAGCGCATCATGCAAGGCCATGTAGCGAATCCGCGCTTCAGCCTGTTTCCGCTCCGTAATATTATGCGAAATCCCCATCGTTCCAATAATGCGATCATAACGATCCCTTAAGGGAACCTTGGTGGTGAGGACCCAACTCTCATGACCATCTGGCCAAGTTTCTTTTTCTTCAACCCCTATCAAAGATCTCCCTGTTCGAAGAATTTCTTGTTCATCAGATAAGGCCTGTCTAGCGTGTTCTGCACTAAAGATGTCGACATCTGTTTTATTTTGAGCCTGAGCAGGATCGGCGATCCCAAAATAATCCGCCAGAGATCGACTGATACGCAGAAACCGACTTTTGCGGTCTTTGAAGAAAACATTATCTGGTATGTATTCGAGAAAGGTCTCCAACAGGTCGCTTTCCATCTGCGACTGCTGATCGGATCGCCACTTGAAAATCAGCAGGAAAACGAGAACGAACGCAATCGAAATAAGACCGACAGGATGAATTGCTGCAAACACGATTTGATCAGCAAGGCTTGGTGCATCCTGAGAAGATGGCAGATGAGATCTAGCGAGCAGGAAACCAAGAAGAAATGCGGCTAGCGCAACCGAATAAGTCGGGATCTTGGGAGTTCTCCGTAACTGTTTCATTCAAGTCAATTCTCCTGAACGAAGTAACAATATCTGAAAAGCAGCATTGAATCAATCAAAAAGCCTGCTACAAACTAGAACATGTCGATGCTTGTCTGAGATCAAGCGTAAGTTGTTCAGGTCGCTACTGAACATTATCTGAATAAAACCTCTCATTTTACAGGCAACACATCATCTGCTATCAGGCAGCCGCACGCTACACCTTCGCAGCAAAAACTAAAAGCACGAGTTCCTACATGACTGATGATGTCGATCGTATTTACTGCACTTCATTGGCGAAGCCACGTTGGGTGGCTTCAGCTACCGTCATTGCTGCTGCTTCGCGAAATGCAGGATAGAGCGTCAAGAGACCACGTTCTTCAAGACACATTCGATCATGATCACGCAATTCATTACCTTGATCATCGTCAGGGTGTAGTTCGAGTTCGTGCGCCAGCAGATCGGCACAATAAACAGCATCAACAACGTCAAGTTTTTGAAAATTCCCAATAGAGGAGCGCGTAAGCCGCGTTGGCCTATGGTGATGAGCAATAGCCTCTACAGCAGGAAATGGTATCCCCCAAAGCCCAAGGAGATAGGCTCCGATCTCGGCATGCGAGGAGCCAAGACGCTGCTCCTCAACCTCAAAAAGCTCTGAATCATGTTTACTATTTTGTGCATGAATAGCGCAAAACTCTTCTGGCATTGCGCTCGCAAGAAACAAACGCCCAATGTCATGCAGTAATGCCGCGATAACCGATATGTCTCGCAGGTCGCTGGGTACTGGTAATGCTCTGACGATGAGCGCGCTAATACGGGAATGCCGCTGGACAGACTCGTAGGCATCTGATGGAACTGACGTATGCGGGATGTAGACTCGGAAGGCCTCTGTAGCCAGAACCAGATTCTTGATAGTGGCCAGTCCAAGGCACATGGCAGCTTGCTCCAAACTAGCAACCCGCCTGGACAGCGCAAAGAAAGCGCTGTTCGCGATCTGGAGGATCTTTGCGGACATCGCTACATCTGTTTCGATCAAATTGGTAACGTCTTGAATCGATGTTCCAGGCCTCTGCATCACCTTGATCAAGCGCGTATAGGTAGTGGAGGGCGATGGGAGTTCGCTGACCGTGCCAACGATTCTTCGGATTTCGATTGCGCCCAAAATCCCCTGTAACACACAGGCTCGCTCAATAGCCTCATGGAGTTCAGTTGGATCGCATGGTTTCGACAAACACCGATGCGCAACCGAAAGAGCGCGGAAGGCGAGCAGCTCTTCCGAGTATCCTGACAGCACGATTCGCGCAGTACCCGGATAACGCTCTTTGATGATGCCGAGTAATGTGGCACCATCCATACCCGGCATGCGCAGGTCCGAGACAACGACATCGAAATTTTTCATTTCGAATGCGTGAAGAGCGTCTTCAGCGCTTAGCGCGAACTCCATCTCCCACTGACTTCGATCATTGCGAAACGTTCGTCGGATCCCATCCAGAATATTCGACTCATCGTCGACAAACAGGATACGCTTCATGGAGTCACTCCTTCGGCCTTCAGAGGTTTTCCGTCATATGGTAGCTGGATGATGAAGGTGGTTCCTATCCCCTCGTTCGTTTCAAATTGAATCGTTCCGCCATGATGGTTGACGATGACGGAACGCGCAATGGACAGCCCCTGACCTGTGCCTTTTCCGATCTCCTTCGTAGTAAAGAACGGATCAAAAATCCTTCCTCTGACACTGTCTGGAATGCCTGTCCCCGTATCTTCTATTCGGATCTCCGCACGATGAGAAAGGCCGCGCGTACTAACGGTAATCTTCCCTTTGTCTGTCTTTCCGTTTTTGACGACATCTCCAATGGAATGTGCTGCATTGACAATTAGATTCAAGATCACCTGGTTGAGTTCTCCAGGCAGGCATGACACCGGCGGCAGAGATGGGTCGAAATCCGTTACAACCTCAGCCACGTATTTCCATTCATTCCGAGCTACTGTAATGGTGTTATCGATCGCGTGGTTAACGTCGATTGGAATCTTTTCCTGCGAACCTGGATGGGAGAACTCCCGCATAGCTTTTACGAGCGTACCCACCCGCGACACCCCTTCAAGTGCCTGCCGAATGGCCTTGGGGACCTCCTGCACAAGATAAGGGATGTCTGCGTTTTCTTTCAAAGATTCTAAGTCACCGATCTTTTCAGATGACACTTGCACGAGTTCGCCATCCGCCACGAGTTCATCATACGCATTCAGCACCTTGATCAGGTCAGCAAAGCCATCCTGGAGAAAGCGCACGTTATCGCCAACATACTGAATAGGGGTGTTAATTTCGTGAGCAATGCCTGCAGCGAGTTGGCCCACTGACTCTAGCTTTTGAGACTGGAACAACTGCTCGCGTAATTGGTTGCGCTCCGTAATATCGTCGCACATGCCCTCATAACGAACTACCGCGCCCTTATCGCGGATTGCCCGAATGCTCAAATTGATCCAGATCTTCTTGCTGTCTTTGCAAAACATCTCGCACTCAAAATTGCGGACACCACCAGCTTTATCCATCACCAGCATGAACTCAATCCCTCTTTGAGGACTGACAAATAGCTGGCTGCCGATATCGGTAATAGACGCTACCATTTCGGCAGGAGAATCATATGCGAACGTGAAAGCCATTGCCTGGTTAACCGTCAGTAGAGCGCCGTCAGGTGTGCTTTGGAAGATACCGAAGATTGCCTTGTCAAAAATCCCACGGTACTTTGTCTCTGCCTCGCGTAGAGCATGCTCCATCGTTTTAAGTGCAGTAATATCACGCCCGACTCCAGCAATGCCGAAAATCCTGCCGCTTTGGTCTCGGAGCGGGACCTTGGTCGTCAGCACGTCGATCTCATGGCCCTCACGATTCCGCCCTTTTTCCTCTCGGTTATATAAAGCCTCACCTGACTGAATCACCTTCATTTCGTCCAGGTGAAAGCCGTTCGCTAGTTCGCTGGGATAGAAATCGTAGTCGGTCTTTCCGAGGATCTGTTCCGGAGTCTGGGTGCCGACCTCGCGCGCAAGATAGGAATTGGCAATGAGAAACCGGCCATTCAGGTCCTTCACATACATGTAATCGGGAATGTTGTCGATCAGCGCACGTAGCATGATGCGTTCGTCGTCCAGCGTGGTACGCTGAACTGAAAGCTGGCGATCGATGAGCGTTGCCAAGACAGCGAATCCGAGAAGAAGGATTGTCGCAATGATGATCGCAAACACTCCCAGAGTCGTCATGTCGACCGAATTGGATAAGTCTAGCAGTGACGGCATCGACGTAAACGACACCGCAGCCATTCCTGTATAGTGCGTGGTCGCAATCGCAATGCCGAGAACGACTGCGACTGCCATCTTTAATCTCAATCGCTGCGCAGTACTCTGGTAGTGGAAAATCAAGCGTAGTCCAATCAGCGAGATGAGAACAGCGAGTACAATCGACAACACCAAAAGATGGAGATGATAGTGATGCATTGCTTGAAGTCGCATGGACGTCATACCAACGTAATGCATCGTTGCAATTCCCGATCCCATAAGCAGACTACCCGTGAGCACACTAAGAGTCGTCATGGTACTCGCACTGACAATGTGAAGCGCAACGAGTGAGGCGAGAATGGCCACGAACAGCGACAGCGCCACTGTTGGCAAATGGTAAAAGACTGGGATTGGCAATTGAAAAGCGAGCATCCCGGTGTAGTGCATGCACCAGATACCGCTCCCCATTACGCTGGCGCCGCCAACCAGCCAAGCACGACGCGCCCCACCTTGGTTTGCCCGCACGCGCTCAGCAAGACCTAGCGTGGTATAGGATGTGACAATTGCAATCGTCAGTGAGAGTGCGACGAGTCTATAGTCGTATGTCCCGAGGAGTGAATTCATGGTCATCCTTTGCTGAAGGACAGCACCCCAGACCTATTCTCGATGAATTCCCTATCGGCTAGGTGTACCTGCGCCAAGAATCAGAAAATGAAAAATAGACCACTAAACTACAAAAACGGGCTGATCAACCAATGCCCCTCTGCCGATTTCCTCTATTGAAGCCATTGACGAGTCTAGCTGGGGCGCGATGGCAAAGGAATTGACGCAGCCCGCCATCGAGTGCGTTGGATGCATGCGCGCATCAGTTCACATCTGTTAGTGGTTGCACTAGAGGAAGTTATGCGTGACAGGGTCCTTTTTGTAGATGATGAGCAAGACGTTCTCGATGGCTATGAACGCCTGCTTCATAAGGAATTCGACGTTCGCGTTGCCCTTGGCGGTCGTCAGGGACTAGCCGAGATAGAGCACAATGGGCCGTTTGCCGTAATTATTTCTGATATGCGAATGCCCCAGATGACTGGTGCGGAATTCTTGGCACAGGCACGTCATCAGGTTCCAGATAGTGTCAGAATGCTCCTGACTGGATTTACCGATTTGGGAGCCGCCATTGATGCCATCAATGAAGGCAATATCTTTCGTTTCCTCACGAAGCCCTGCGAAAAGGCGATCCTGGTTGATGCGATCAATATTGGAGTTGCACAGTATCGCCAGATCACGACAGAAAGAGAGTTGATAAAGAAAGCTCAGGCACTGAGAGCTAGCACCACAGAACAGAATATAGAAGAGGATTGCGAATGGGATAACGGGGCAGGACCAACTGGGCTTCCGGGGCCCACTCAGGCGCGACAATATGTGAATCCTCTTTTGGGCCAAGACAAATCATGTTTTATAGCTCTATTGAAACTCACCACCTTCCAGGTTCTGGAGGAGCGCTATGGTGAGGAATCCGCCGCGGAATACCTGAACTATGTTGGCCAATCTCTCATTCAAGGTTTGCGTGCAGACGATAGGGTGTTTCACTGGGGTCGGGACGTTTTCATGGTGGTTCTGCATCGACGGGCCTCTCAGGTCACAACACGAATAGAGATTGCCCGTGTGACCTCGTCGAATCGAGATCACTTAATTACGGTCAATGGCCGGAATGTCATGATTACCACGCCAATTAGCTTTGGTGTCACCGGAGCTTCCCTCTTTTCAGGATTTGACGAAATGCTGCAAGTGCTTGACCCCATGATAAGCGGAAGGGAGTGCATCGGTGGATAACGCAAACAGTCGTCATGCTATGGAGATAACGGGGCTTACTATCGATGAGCTATTCGATTTGCTGCCAACACCGCTGTTGCTGCTAGATTCGCTTGGAAGCATTGTCAGAGCGAATCCAGCTGAATGCGCCATGCTGCAGTATTCTCTTGGTGAATTGAAGGGTCATTTGCTATGGGAATTCGTCGCTGATGAAGAAGTGCCGGAATCACGTCTAAAGTTTCAGGACCTTCTCAACGGCCACGAATCAAAGTCGCCATATCGCCGCCGCTTCAAGACCAAACAGAACTACTATGTGACATGCGACCTAACCATCCGCGCAGTACATCCAACTGCAGCGTGTGGAGCAGCGGTCTTGCTCATGAGCGCAGACGTTACCCATCAGTTAGCGGAACAGCGCACCAAAGGAGAAGTCGCGCGTTGGATGGAAGCCTCGTATCAATGCTCACCAGAGGCGACAATGATCTTAAATGCTCTTGGACAAATTCGCAGACTGAATCGTACAGCTGAACAGCTCTTGGGATGGAAAGAAATTGAGGCTGCAGGTGCCTTTGTAGATGAGCTAATGCCATGGCGCGATGTGCGGTCACTCGAAGGCTTCCCGGCTGATCATGGGTTTCGTACTTGCGTTAGCACAGCCTGGTCGGGCACAGCAACCGTGACTACGCGCGGGGGGCTTCTTAAGAAACTTCAGATCAAGACTGAACCAATCATTGATTCTGGAGGCCTTGTCCTTGGCGTTATTAGCTGCCTTCGTCCGATCTGAATTGAACTGGTTGAGCACTCTGTCGACCTTGCGATAACTGCGATTACCTATCCCTACATTGCCGGCTCTATGCCTTTTACTAGTCACCGGTGGCCGAGCACTGCTCATAGCGCCCTTGAATATAAGAAGTTTCTCCGCTTGCTGCCTGTAACCACCAGAAACGCCTGCATCCTGGAATCCCGCGACAGGTGCCACAAGTTTCCAGACAGCGGCGCTATCCAGAACCGTTCCCAACATCGCTTCATCTTCATGAAGCTTTTTCGTCAGATCTTTCACGCTCCGTCTTGCCATTACGCCATGGGAAAAGACACTCCGCTTGATATAGAACGACCTGCCTACCTAGGTTGTAATAGCTTGAGGGGCAGGTAAAGACGCACTAGTCCTCGCGGAAGTGATCTCACAGTCTTGCGGAGGTATATACACCGTGGAACTGAATGCGCGTGCCGGACGGGCGATTCGAGTCAAAGAACTGAGCCAAAGATCCCCCTATGCAGGTCATGCCTCCTGCACCCCGCAGGAATTTTCTTCCAGCAGTTTCACGAGCGCATGCAACGTCTGGTTGATGGGCACCGGGATGCCCAGTTCCCCTCCACGACGAACTATGTAACCATTGAGAAAATCAATCTCCGTCCGTTTGCCCCGAGCAATATCCTGGGCCGTTGAAGAAGTCGCATTCATCATAGTCTGCGCCAAATCGAGGGTACTCTTCACCAAGTCGCCTTCGGGTAGACGCACACCATCAGCTTGAGCCACAGCAATAGTCTCCAGAACGGCAAGTCTCATCACTTCGCGCGTCGGCGCATGCTCTCCGATAACTGCGTATTTCGAACATCCCAGAGCCGATATTGCATTATAGGCACAGTTAATGATCATTTTTTCCCAAAGCTCACCTTCTACGTTATTCGAGATGCGGCAGCCAATCCCAGCTTGTCTGAACAAGATTGCAACTTCTTCCAACTGGTGTTTTGGTTCTTCGTCGGCGGTGGTGGAATTTTTCGATTTTAAAGTACAAGCAACCGTGGCATTGATGGAGTTCTGTAGCGCACGGCTGAGAAGATTTCCTATTACAAAGCTTCCGTGCCCGGAATGCCTTACCCGTCCCGGGCCGCTCATAGCAGCGGCTACATAGGTAACAGCTGGGATCGCGCGAAGATGCGTAACAGAGCGAATTCGTTCCACATTATTGACGCCATTTTGGCAACTGAGGATAAGCGTCTCTGGGGCTACCACGGTACCCAGTGCCTTGGCAGAATATTCAGTATCAAGTGCTTTGACACAGAGTAGGACAAGGTCGGCGCTCTGTGCCGCGCTTACTTCAGTAGAAGCCTTGACGGCCACGCTCTCTTGAAACTCCAATGTGTCGAGAAATAATCCTTCTCTATTAATTGCCTCAACGTGTTGTGCTCGGCCGATCAGTGTGACGGGGGCTCCTGCCCGCGCCAGTAGACCTCCAAAGTAGCACCCAACTGCGCCTGCCCCCAGTACTGCGATATTAGGCCACGCATCACGCTTCATTAAGCCTCCCGAACCTTCTCTACCAAATGAAAAAAGATATTCTAGCGCTCATCAAAATTTCTCATGCTCCCGCGCAAGTCGCAGAAATATTCCGGCCTGCGCACAAACCTCATCTCTTCCTCTAATCACGCAGGTTACCTCATCTGCATTGAAGCGTTGATACGCCGCTCCAGAGTCTCCAGAAGCAACAGCCATGCACGTCAAGCTCAAGGAACTTCCTGTCAAGGTTCGGGTCCAATCATATCATTCGTCAAAATGTATGCTAGCGTCGGATTTCACAGCTCTTGAATTCGTAGCCAGTCAGTTTTCTGAAAACGAGCCGTAACCAACCGCAAACATTATCTTGTTGTACTGGCTTTGCAGCCAAGTCGCAAACCTATTTACACGTTTGAAGAAATCGCCCCACGGCTTCACAGAAAAGCCGCGCTCGTTCTTGTCTTCGTGGAGTCACCATAGATATTCCAGCTAATCGAAATGCAAGCTGGAAAACTCCGACGCAAAGCCATTCGGAGAACACCCAACGTCACAGCTATATTCCAACCGCTCACGGTCCAATGCGGATAACGGTGCGTCAAAGAGGCATCAGGTCTACGCTGGGATCTCAAATGCCACACTGAAAGTGGATTGCCCGTAGCAAATCAGAAAGAGAGCATTTTATTTTAGTTTAGGGCACCAAGCGGCGCTAAAAACGCAATAACTTATTTAAAATCACTGCTGTAATCTAATCACCTCCGCCAGAGATAAATACTTTACCCCTGTCTACCGCAAGTGCTTGCTACGCTTAAGCGTACATCTCAGGAATCTTCCCAACAGATCTGAAACACACTGCCTACGGATGGCCGTTGTATGCCTCGAGCAAGCTACAGCATGCCAGCCTTAGACAGGCCTTTGCACAAGACGGAGTGGCTGGGTTGCATGTGGTGCAGGAGGCCAGTGACGCAGCCACCTAATGGATACTGCTAGAATCCTTACGGACAACGGATATGCATTCCTTACCAACCAGATGGACACCTGTTTCCGAACGGGATCGACGTGCTGTGCGCGAGGAACTGGAGAGGGTTTTGGCCAGTCCGCAATTCAGCGCCAGCAAACGCTATCCGGGCTTTTTACGCTACGTGATCGAGCAAACGCTAGAAGGCAAGCAGGACATTAAAGAACGGACCATCGGTATAGAGGTCTTTGGCCGACCAGCGGATTACGACAGCAACAATGATTCGGTGGTGCGCTATACAGCAGGTGAAGTGCGCAAACGTCTGGCTCTGTTCTATACGCGCAACGAGCCCTCGGGATTGCAGATTGTGCTGTCTTCACGCTCCTATGTGCCGGAGTTCTACAGGGTGAGCGAAGGCTCGGTTCTGAGCCATGGCACAGCTGAGGGTGAAGAAGAGCCGAATGGCAAGCGGTCACTGCTTGAAAGGGGTGCCGTATGGTTGAGTGTGGCGCTGGTGCTGCTGGGTCTGGGGGCGGCCGGTGGTTGGCTGGTGGGGCGCACTTGGGGGCACGGCGCGGAGGCGGCCAGTGATCGCTTTTGGCTTCCAGTGACGCAGGTGCAAGGTACAGTGCTGGTTTCGCCGGGCCAAGTGGCACTTTCGCCCGCATCAAAGATTGGCACAGTGGTGGCCAGCGAACACTTTGGTGAGGCGTATCTCTCCCTTGGCAATAGCATGGCGCTGGCGCGCATCGCGGCGCTGCTGAGTACGCGCGAGCGCGAGTATGAGCCGTTGCCTGCTGCAGCGCTCACGCTCGACCAGATCCGGCAGAATCCGGTGGTGCTGATCGGGGCCTACAACAATGCGTGGACCGAACGGCTGTTGCTGCCCTTGCGTTTTCACTTTGCTCCGCGGCCGGACGAGGCAATTGTCGATACTCAACATCCAAATCAGCACTGGGTACGTGATAGCTCACGCCCCTTTGACAACACGGCGGATTACGGGATTGTGGCGCGCTTCCGCAACAGCTCGACCGACAGCATGGTGGTGGTAGTGGCCGGTTTGCAGCGTTACGGAACCGATGCCGCCTCGCAATTTGTCTCGTCGCCTCGTTTTCTGGAGCAAATAGATCGGCAGCTGGGACTCGGGTGGGAGAACCGGAATCTGGAGGCCGTCATTCGTGTGGATGTTGTGAATGGCAGCGCCGGGGCTCCGGTGATCGAACGGCTGCATACGTGGTAGCCGGTGGGAAGACGCATTAGCTGGCATCCTCGCATTGTGCCGCGAGTAAAGAGGAAGGAACACGACGAGCGTCACTTTCACGAAAAACTGGCGAAGGTTGGAGCACCCACAGAGACCTGATCTTATCGCAATCCAACATTCCAACGACCGCTCGGCCAACCGGCTGAGCGGTCGTTGCATTTGCAGAAAAGAAAGCTGTCGTCTCCTTTTTTTGACGGCTACAAGGCGCATACCGAGAGGTTACAAATGGCAGGGCCAAACGTTTGCACCATTACGCAAACACAGGAATAACGCGGCACTAGAGGTTTTCCACGCGATACCGCACGATTGTCTGCCGAATTGTTGCATCGATGTTAGAAGGTGTGGACAAGTGGTTGCGTGATCGTTTCCTGGGATTGCAAAGGCACTCAAAAGAGACAAACAGTTAGTCACTTGACCCTTCTGAAAAACAGGCGAGAAGCTGCCTGCGATGCCAATTCAGGCGACCGGCGAACGGGAAATCCCCGGACTCGGAGCGGCATCGAGAATGTCCACGTACAACTCTTCTTATTGGAAAGGAGTTCATATGTTGAATCGAATTAGAACGAGAGGTTTCTGCCGGAGCGGAATCCTTTCGCTCGCCTTGCTGATGGCGGTCTGTATCGGCATTTCCCTGGCCAGGGCGCAATCCAATACCGGTACGATTCTGGGAACTGTGGCGGACCAATCGGGCGCCGTGATTCCGGACGCGATGGTGGTGGTCACCAACCTGGGCACCGGTCAGCAGCGCAGTGTGAAGAGCGATAGCAATGGAAGCTTCACGCTGCCGAATCTTCAGGTGGGACATTACTCCATCGCCGTGACGCACGACGGCTTTGCCACGGTGAAGATTGCTGATACCGAATTGCAGGTGGCGCAGCATGCCACGATCAATCCCGTAATGCGTCCGGCCAGCGTGGGCCAGGAAGTGACGGTGATTGCCAACGAGGTACCACTGTTGAACGATACGACCTCGTCGGTTGGCCAGGTGATTGACACCAAGACCGTGCAGGTATGCCGCTCAACGGTCGCAACTTCTGGCAGTTGACACAGCTGACGCCGGGCGTGAATTACGTGCAAGGTGGACAGAACATCGCCACCGGCGGCACCTCGATCCGTGCCAGCTCGGTCAATGTGGACGTGAATGGCTTGTCGCCCTCGTGGACGGGCTGGTATCTGGATGGCGCCAACATCACAGAATTTCAGCTAGGCGGAACCATCATGCAGCCGAACGTGGATGCGCTGCAGGAGTTCAAGGTGGAATCGAACAGTATGGGCGCCGACTATGGCCACAGCCCCACGGTAGTGAACGCTACTTTGCGCAGTGGTACCAATCAATTTCACGGTACGGCATACAACTTTTTGCGCAATAACGCCATGGATGCGAAGAACTACTTCTTTGTGCCGCCGACGGAGTCCAAGCAGCGCAACGACCGTCTGCACCGCAATCAGTTTGGCTTTGTGGTAGGCGGACCGATCTGGAAGGACAAGGCCTTCTTCTTCCTAGATGCACAGACAACGCTGTTCACCAAGGGCCAAGTCTTCAATAGTGTGGTAGCCAGTGATGCGGAGCGCAACGGCGACTTCTCAACCAGCGGACTGCCGACCATCAAGAATCCTTTGACCGGCACGCAGGTCAGCTACAACGGTGTGGCCAACGTGATGGCCCCCGGATTGATCACGCCGCAGGCCAAGTATCTGCTGCAATTCATGCCGCATGCCAACCGCACTTCTGGAACCACATCTAATGCGCTGGTGACCAATGCACTGCGGCAGCAACTGAGCGAGGCCGATCTGCGCATTGACTACAGCTTCCGCGCCAAGGATCAGTTAATGGGCCGCTACTCGCTTTCCAATAGCCGCGAGACCGACCCCAACGCCTATCCGGCGATGGGCAACTTCCCGTTGCGCAGCCGCGGGCAGGATCTGGTGCTGCGCGAAACGCACCTGTTCAATGATCGCTGGATCAACGAAATCCAGGCTTCGTATTATCGCAGCGTCTTTTTCTTCACCAGCTCGTTGATGGGCACCGACATTTCCGGATCTGCAGGCATTCAAGGCTTTGCCGGACTTTCAGCGCCGCAATACGTCGGTTTTCCGACCATCACCATCTCGGGCTATTCGAACTACAACGGGCAGGCCGGCAACGGCTATCCGAAACAGAACAAGATTCGCTCCTATCAATATGTTGAGCATCTCTCGTATGTGCGTGGCAGCTTCAATCTGCGCATGGGCTATGAGCTGTTCCACGACATCGACTCTTACATTGCGGGTAGCAACTCGGCTGGCACGTTCACCTTCAACGGCAAGTATTCGGGCGACAACTTTGCGGACTTCCTGATGGGCTATCCACTCAGCTCGAGCCGCGCTTATTTCCGCGAGCTCTGGGGTAACTCGGGCAGCTTCCACGCCACGTATGCGCAGAGCGATTATCGTCTGCGCCCGAACCTGACGCTGAATGCCGGCGTGCGCTGGGAAATCAATCCCTACTACAACGCCTTCAAGGGCCAGACTACGGGCTTCGATATGAGCACGGGCAAACTGGTGATTCCGGATGATTTTTCGATCAACGCGCAGCCGGGCACGCCGACGCTCTACCCGCTCTTCCAGGACCGCATGACGACGGCGAATGCCATGCATTTACCGCAAAACATCCGTCCTACCGGCAAGCACGATGTGGCACCACGTCTGGGGCTTGCCTATAGCCCGGGCAAATCAACCGTGGTGCGCGCGGGCTACGGCATGTTCTTCCTGTTTGTGGACGACAACGGCATCAACAACTCACAGAACACGGTACCGTTTATCGCTACTCAGACAACCAACAACACCACGCCTACACCGACATTGACGCTGGCGGACTTCTACCAAGGCCAGCCGATTGTCAGCGCTAACCCGAATCCTGGCCAGGCTTGCTCCTTTGGCTTTGCGGCCAACTCTTGTTCGACGCCTGGCGTTAACTCAGCGGATCTGCATCCGAAGAACACCTACATCCAGGAATACAATCTCTCTGTGCAGCATCAGTTCGGGCAGCGGCTTTCTCTCGATGTGGCCTACGTGGGCAGCAAGACGATCCATGCGGTGGAGTCGGTGCAGGTCAACGATCCAACGCCGGCTGCCGGCGCGGTGCAGAGTCGCCGGCCGATGCCGCAATGGGGTACGGTTAATATCTTCCACTTTGGAGGCTTTGGCTTCTATAACGCGCTGCAGGCCAAGCTGGAGGCCCGCGACTATCATGGTCTGACGTTGTTGAGCTCCTACACTTACGGAAAATCGTTGGTGAACGGAACCTACGGCAGCGGCACGATTGAGAACACGCCTTCCATTCGCTACTATGGTCCGGCTAACTATGACTTGACACATAACTCGGTTACTAGTCTGCTCTACGATTTGCCTTTCGGCAAAGGCAAGCCGTTCCTGACGAACTTGAAACCAGTTGCCAGTGGCTTTGTGAGCAACTGGAATCTGTCGGCAATCAGCACCCTACAGTCTGGCCTGCCGTTTACGGCCACCATCAGCGGGGACCAGGCCAACACGGGCGTTGGCAGCCAGCGTCCGAACGTCGTTGGTCTTGTGCAGATGTTGCATAAACCTTCATGCTGGTTCTACACTTCGGGCAACTCGTCCTGCGGCAGCAGCGGCACAAACGCTTTTGCCGTGCCCACCAAATACACCTATGGCAATGGCGGCATCAATACACTGCGCAGCGATGGCCTAGTGCAGGTGGATATGACGTTGATGAAGACGGTGCATCTGGATGCGGCTCGTACGCTGGAATTGCGCGCATCCTTCTACAATCTCTTCAACCACACGACCTTTGCGGCTCCAACAACGACGATCGACACAGCTTCTGGAGGCCAAGTAACCTCCACATTGAACTCATCGCGCTTGGGCGAACTGGCAGCAAAAATTTTCTTTTAACCTGAAGCACAGCTGACCGGAACCTGCAGCTAAATGCGGGTTCCGGTGACAGACGCAATGCGCGTATTCTTGCAGGGCATGGAGGCGACGTGAAACGCATCCGATCCTCGCTCTGCATTTTTTGAGAAGGATCCTTTTATGACTCAATTGTCAGAGATTATCCGGATAAGGGCGCTGAGCCGGCGGGACTTTATGCGACTCACCTCGGCCAGCATGTTCGTAGCCGGCACCCATGCGACCGCTGCGCGAAGCCTTGTCACTCAGACAGCGCATGCGGCCTTGCCCACGTCACGCCTCTATGAAAATTTGCTGCGCGACTGGTGCGATGGCTTGATTGCACATCAGATGAACAACATGTATCCCCCGGCGTTGGCTGGAGCTTTTGTCTGTCCTGCATGCGGCTTGCTACATGGTCGCTGCGCTGACGCGGTGCATCCGCTGCTGCGTGTGGCACACATGACCGGCGATCCGAAATATGTGCGTGCCGCAGAGTTGGTCTATAACTGGTCAGAGTTGCAGGTCAGTCGTCCGGATGGAAGCTGGATCAACGACGTTACGCTTAGTCCATGGCAGGGCATTACGGTCTTTCGTGTGGTGGCTCTGGGCGAAGCACTCCGCCATCATGGCGAGGTGCTGGACGAAGCCATGCGCCGGAGTTGGACGGAGCGGATAGCGCGGGCTGCGGCATTTCTCGATGGCTTCATCGCGATTGATACCGGTAATATCAACTATCCGATTGCATCTTCTTATGCGCTTGCACTCAGCGCAGTGCTGTTGGGCGAGCATCGCTATATGGACAAGGCGCGCGCGCTGGCGCATCAGGCTTTGGAGTACATTTCGCCGCAAGGGCTGATCTTTGGCGAGGGGCATCCACAAACGGCGCGCACGGCCAAAGGATGTCGGGCCGTGGATTTGGGATACAACGTCGAAGAGTCGTTGCCCGCACTGGCGCTTTATTCCGTATTGAGCGGCGACGGCGCGGTACGCGCACGCGTTGTCGAGTCCCTGCGCGCACATCTTGAATTCATGTTGCCGAACGGCGCATGGGATAACAGTTGGGGAACGCGCAACTTCAAATGGACTTGGTGGGGCAGCCGCACCAGCGATGGATGCCATCCAGCCTTTGCCGCCTTGGCCGATGAAGATCCGCGTTTTATCGAAGCTGCGCGGCGCAATATGCAGTTGATGGCGCAGTGTACACACGAGAGCCTGCTCTATGGCGGGCCTGACCTCGCGGCGCATGGCGACTATGCCTGCATCCATCACACCTTTACGCATGCCAAGTCGTTGGCCACGGCGCTAGACCTGGCGGCATCGCGCCTCGATCCTCCGGCACAAGCGCAGTTGCCGCGCGATCTGCCGTATGGCGTGCGCAGTTTTCCGGAGATTCACACGCATCTGGTCTCCGTGGGGCCATGGCGCGCCACAGTGACGGACTACGATTTTGAGTATATAGAGACAGTGCAAGGCGGCGGGAGTAGAGGTGGGGGCGGTGGTCATGCAACTGGTGGCGCATTGTCGATGCTCTACCACCAGCAGCTAGGCGCAGTCACGGTTGCCAGCATGACTCACTACCAGGCGCTAGAAATAACCAATCAGCAACCGGTGCGCGGCAACGATAGTAAGACTTTAACGCCACGTATTGAGTGTGCTCTGCAGGGGATGGAGAGTCTAACTAGCCTAAACGATCTGCAGGTGGCGGTTGAGCTTCAGCGCAAAGACGGCATTGTGCAACTGAGGGCGCAAGGGCAGCTGATGACCACTGCCCATCACGTGCCCACGAACAGCAGCTTACATTACAAACTGCTGTATGAAGTCAGCGAAAACTGGGTAGAGATCGAAGCCGGTGTGGAAGTAGAGGAGTTTAACGGTAAGGCTTTGCGCTATCTGTTGCCGGTAGCCGCGAGCCACGAAGACCAAGTCGAGGTGCATGCGCTTGGCGAAGTGTGGATCCATCGCAAAGGCGGTATGTTAAAGATCAGCACGGACGCGAGAAAAGGTTTTGCCGTCGAGGCGAAGGTGCGGATCTTCAACCTAGTTCCTGGCATACTCTGTGCAGAACTGGCCGTTGATCTGGAAGCGGACAAGGATGTGAAGATCCGTATAGAGGCGGCTCCGACAGCAGTATAAACAACCAAGCGGTGGCGCTTAATCTACATACGAGCGCCATCGTAGAACTGCATCCTGCTAGGGGTCCAGCAGGACCGTTCTAGAGGCTATTATTAACTCTGTTCCTTTCTATGCATCGAGATGAGGGAAATGATATTGGCGCCATGACTCCATCGTCATGGCGCCTCCCGGCTTGGCTGTCCAACCGATGTGACCGACGAAGACAAGGCCTTTGCTGTGCCTTATCTGACGCTTACCGCTAAGACGCTACTCAGCGCGATTATCCGCTGCGTGAAGTCTTCAGCGGCCTGCGCTAGATCGTCAAAACAGGTAATCAGTGCGATTCATGCCCCATAATTTGCCGGCCTGGCATGTGGTCTATCAACAGATGCACCGCTGGATGGACGCCCTTTGCCTTGAGACCATAGTCGAAGATTTGCGCAAACTGCGGCGCGAGCATACAGGCCACGGCGGTGATCCTCGATAGCCGTACCGCCGGAGTCGAGTGCACGCACCGGTTATGACGACGCCAGGCGGCGTAAGAGATCACCGACGAGCATGTGGAACTGACCTATGCAGGCCAAGGCTACATGGATGAACGCTGCTCAGGCCGCAGAGCAGCACGGAATCCAACTGCAGGTGGTCAAGCAGACAGATGCCAAGTAAGGCTTCGTGCGGTAGCCGCGCCGTTAGGTGGTAGGACACAACTTTGCCTGGGAGGCGCGCTTCCGCCGCTTGGCACACAACTACAAATGGCTGGCGGTGGCCTTGGCTGAACTACACTACCTCACCTTCGCCATCCTCATGATTGCCAATCTCGTCAGGACATTTTCGTGAAGTTGGTAACAAGCTCTAGAGATGGACCCTAGAAGGCCGGATCGAAGTTGAAGTAGATAGGGTTGGACAACCCAACCATGTCCCCGCTGTACTTCACAGAATCAGGAACCTGCGGATAAGGTGTTGCGGGCCCATGAACTTCAACACGATAATAGGTGCGTCCAACTGGTGCCGGAGTATCGTTAAACTCAATCTCGGCCTTGCCTGCTGCCGTCTGAAAAGCGCCAAACTTATTTCCATTCTTCACAACGTCCACTGTGTAAATGGAACCTGAAGGAATGCTGCCTATCAAGCGAACATGAAATTTAGCCGGATTGCCTGTTGCATTAGCGTTATCTCCCATCATCATGTCCATCTTGCCGTCTTGGTCAAGATCAGCATAAAACTCGACACGCGGTGCATATGGATTCGCGCTGACTGAAACTCGCCCGTTGTACAGGGCATCCACGACGGCCTGCTTTGTCCGCGCCGTGGCAAATACCCAGGTCGTCGGTGTTCCAACATAATTGGCCGTGCGCTGTCCGGTGTTTCTTGTCGCTTGCTCCGGCGTATCTGGAACACCATGATGAGAATCACTTCCTCCCCTACCTGTGAGCTTGCGACCAGAAGAAAGCATGTCATCCCATATCATGATTGCATTGGCATTCTTTGACCAAAGTGCGGAATTCCAGACTTCGATGGAATCGACCATATCGTAAGAAAATCCAAAGTGGTCCTTACCACTTGGATGATTTGCCGACAGATGGACACCGAGCTCTTTTTTCACGGCATCGATGACAATATCGCGCTGATCGCGAACGTCGTACAGACGCTGATGGTCGTAAGGCACAGCAGAGAATATGTTCCCATGACCTCGTGTTGTCGTCCACTCCGCGCCATAGAGCAAAAGGACGGAGTTCGATTTGAATTCAGGATCGGTCCACGTAGAATGCGCCACATCACCCTGAACGTGGTTATCATGATCGGAAATACATAGGTAGTCTATTTTGGCAGACTCGGCGAACCGAATGATCTTCACTTCAGGATTGTTGCTTGAATCCATACTGTGCCGCGAATGTAAATGGAGGTCTCCTTTTAGCCATACCCCCTCAGTAAGACTGGCAATGGGAGGCAAAGGTCTCAACTCAACAGGAGCCCAGGGATTGCTATGGGCGGATTGTGCATGCATCAAATTGGAGATGCAAGTCCCAAGAATTAAACCGACAACAAGAATTAACCTACGCATTGTCTCTGTTCCTTTCCAAGCCATATGTTCGCTGCGAGTTGGCTGCGCATCACATTCGCCAGCCGTACACTTATAGAAAATCTTGGAGCATGCTGAAGCAGCACCTGGCAGCAGTCGTTTCTCTACCAAGTATTAGAGGATAACGAAACAAGCGGTAGGGGTTATTCTTTTCCACTACTCTTCATACACGGGGTAAATAGAGGGTTACTCCTGATATTTCGCAAAACAGAGTTCCTATTTTTTGCATTAAACACGGGTGGATAGATACACCTCACACGGACTATTTACAAAACATTCATCGGGGAAACATAAACTGAATCTCGCACACGTTAGCCATAGATGCTGAATCTTGCTCAAGGGCCACAATCAAATTCACCTTTTGCAACCTCTGCAGTTCAAGCAATAGTCACCCGCAAGAAGAGCGGCGTAAAGTGAAGCTGTAGCAAGCTGCGGATCTCTGAAGTTATGTCAATTTCTGAGTCATCGCCGAGGAATACTGCAAGCGGAACTTCCCCACGCTGGGGCATGTCCCAGCGTGCCTCGAGTGGATGCATCGACGATCCACGCTGGCAACTCGCTCTGCGCATTGCCACCAGCAGCAGCGTAGGGCGTTCGCGCCTTATGGGCGACTTCCTTCTCTATGTCGTTGATCGCCAAATCCATGACCGCAATGATGAGATCACGGAGCAGCAGATAGGGGTTCTGGTTTTTGGCCGCTCTGAAGGCTACGACACCAACGAAGACAATATTGTTCGCAGCTATGCTCGTAATCTACGCAAACGCATTGAGGAATATTTTGAGAGCGAGGGGATTCAGGAAAAACTTTTGCTGGAAATTCCTCGTGGTGGCTATATCCCAATTTTTTCGCAGAAACCTGCAACTGACAGCACGCTTCCTGCAGTGTCAAGCGTGGAGCCCAACAACCATCTTCAGAAGGTGGCCACATCGGCGAGTGAAGATCCCCAGCCCAACGAAGGTGTTTCTAATTCCAGATTTCAGCCCGAACAGGGGGCATGGTCGAAATTTCTTTCAAATCTCCCGACCACCCTGAAAAGGAGAGTCCAGAGCAATTTAAGAATCCTCATCTTCTGCGCCGGTCTCCTGCTCGGAATCATCTCGACTCTCCTGATTCCTAGAGCATCCTTCAAACGCATCGTGGCCTCGCCAGCAGAGACCGCATCCAACACTCTATTTTCGCAGCTTTTCAACAAACGTAGCAACACATACATTGTGCCTTCCGACGATGGTTTGGTCATCATGCAGCGTTTGACTGAGCGCCCCGTTCCCCTTGCTAGCTATGTTGATGGAAGCTATCGAACAAAAATCGTGACCGCTGGAAACCCGACAGATGCTGAGATCGTAAAGTTAGGCGGACGACGCTATACCAGCATGGTTGATCTCGAACTGGCCTCCCGGCTTGCTCAGTTAAGTGAGGCTGTTCCAGAGCACATGTTCATTCGTTATGCGCGCGATTTGCGCATGGAAGATCTTCGCAACGGAAACGCTATTTTTATCGGTTCCATTGAGGCCAACCCTTGGATTGAACTATTCCAGTCGCAGTTGCCGATTGGCTTCAGCATTCATCCTGGAAATGATAAGGCATCGGGGATTCTTAATAAGCACCCACGCCCTGGTGAGGCCACGATCTACGGAACTCCCGTGCAGGATCACACCTATGGTTTTATCGCTTATGCTCCAAGTCTGAATGCAACGGGACACGTGTTGATTATTGCCGGATTGAACACGGCGGGCACGGAGGCAGCTGCCACTTTTCTGCTCAATCCCACATTGATGGCCCCAACGCTTGAACACGCCCGCCTTGGCAAAGGTGGCTTCAAACCCTTTGTGATATTGATTGGTGCTGGGAATGTTGCATCCAACGCCGCAACCCCGCAGGTTGTCCTTGAACGAATCGGCCCCTTCTAGGGGCTTCGTCAAAGTGCGTGTCGCCGTCATCGCTCACACAAATCGAAGCTGCACAATCGGCACAATCAAGAAAGCACGTGAAATCCGTGTATTTACCGTGTATTCGACCTCTTCGGCGATATGAAAATTGCGCAAACATCTACACAAAAACTATTTATTTGCAATAGATTCGCACAGGGGTTCCAGCTACACACGGAGTTGGACACCTTGTATCACCTTCTTCCCTTGGCCATGATCAAGCCAAACTCAGGTGTGGGCATATCCTCTCGCGTTGAGCCCAGACAACTGAGCATTTCATTTCCATAATGAGGCCAAAGTTCGATGATGAAGTTCTGGCGTGACCTTGCCGATCAACAGGGACGACGTCTATTCGTCTTATTCGTGGTGTGCATGTTTCTATATTTCTGCGCGCCATCTTTTGCACAATCTGATCTCTCCGGCGTCTCTGGAACTATTACCGACCCTTCAGGCGCTATCGTCCGTGGTGCCACTGTAACCGCAATCGATGAAGCAACGCACGTGGCTCACACTGCCACCACCAACGATTCCGGTTACTACACAATCCCCAGCCTTTCACCTGGCCGCTACATTATTGAGGTCACCGCGCTGAACTTCCAGAAGCTGACCAGCAGCGGCAACAACCTCGACCCGAATGTGTCTACGACGGCCAACCTGCAGCTCAAACTCGGCAACACCAGCGAAATTGTAGAGGTTTCTGCTCAGGAGACTACCGTCCAGACAGACAGCACCATGCTGGGCCGCGTCATCACCAGTAAGCAGGCTGAGTTGCTACCTCTCAGCGGTCGCAATCCGATCGCGCTGGCATTATTAAAGGCTGGCGTCACCAGCACCAGCGGCGACGTCTCAAAATTCCAGTTCAGTACGGGTCTCGGCGGTTTGAATATCAATGGCGCACGCGAGCGAGATAACCTGGTGACCTATGACGGAGCAGTCGCAGTGCGTGTCCGCGCCAGCGGCGACTCCGTGGGTGTGGTTGATCTTGAAAACGTACAGGAGGTGCAGGTTTTGGCCTCTAATTACCCGGCGGAGTACGGCCGCTCCATTGGAGGACAGGTCCGCGTCACCACCAAGGGCGGTACAGATCACTTTCACGGTTCGCTCTATGAGTATCTGCAGAACCCGGTTCTCAATGCCAACACATGGGTGCGCAACCACGCAACCGCAAACAGCAATCCGAGCCTGCCCAAAAGCGTGAAATCGAACTACGTCGCTCCATTTACCTACAATCAGTTCGGGTTCAGCGTAAACGGTCCCATGAATCTGCCGCACGTCCTACCGAAGGGGAGAGTCTTCTTTCTGTACTCGGAGGCATTTGTCCACTACCCCGCAACAAACACGAACCCGGTGTCTGTTCCAAATCCTGCCTTCCGCACCGGCGACTTCTCCTCGATTGCCACACATATTCGCGATCCCAAAGCAACAGGCGCATGTGATCCTACAAGCGGAGGCCCTGGTTGCTTCCCGGGCAACATCATTCCGAAAGATCGCCTGAGTACCAATGGCATTGGGCTGCTCTCGGTCTTTCCTGTCCCGACACCTGGCTTTCTGGTCGGGACACAAAACCTCCTACAAATTGCGAAGCACCCGCAAAATCAGCAGATCGACAGCGGCAACCTCGATATCATCCCAACAGACAAAGATTATTTCCGCTTCCGCCTCACGCATTTCTACTACTACGAGAACAATCCGTTCTCCGCAGCCTATGATCTTGTGCCGCGCATTTTCAATCGCCCCAACCAGACCGGATCGCTCGACTGGGTACGCACCTTCAGCCCGAACACGATGAACGAGGTGCTGCTCACCGTGGCGCATAGTGCGGACCGTCTCGCCATCGACACCAGCAGCGGCCTCTACGACCGCATGAAGTACGGCGTTAACTACCCGTTTCTTTTCCCTGCAGGCAAAGATCTTCCCAACAAGATTCCCACGGTGCAGTTTGACGAAAGCGCCATCACTACAATGGACGGTAGCGCCTATCCTTCGCACTCACAGGGAGCTGTTTTCGACTATGCCGATACCTTCACACATATCCTAGGCAACCACACTCTGCGCACCGGCGTTCTTTACGAACGTGCACAGTACAACGACAATGACCAAATCTCTGGCCAGAACAGCGTGCCCGGGCAGACAAACAACCAGAACGGAAAGTTTGAGTTTTCCAAGCAGAATCCCAATGGCACGGGCTTCGACCTGGCCGATGCCGCACTGGGCCTCTTCCAGAGCTACGCTGAAGTTGGCCAGCGTGCTGAAACCCCGTATCGTGCGAATATGTTCGACTTCTTCGCGCAGGACTCCTGGAAGGTTACGTCCAAGCTCCACATGGACTATGGCGTACGCTACTCGATCATACGTCCGTTCTATAGCCTCTGGAACAATATCGGCACCTTTGACCCAGCCTTCTATGTAACAGCCAATGCTATACAGATCGACAGCAAGGGTAATCCCATTGCCGGCACGGGCGATCCTTTGAACGGTACAGTCCTCTTCGGTGATGGATTTACAGCAAGCGCAAAGAGCCATGTCGCTCTAGTCGGTACAAATACTGCAGACCATCTCTTCCACGGTCTGCCTCGCGGCTACATGGACGTCCATTACACAACCTTTCAGCCGCGTGTAGGCCTTTCTTACGCTGTAGATTCAAGAACCGTTCTTCGCTCTGGATTTGGCCGCTACATAAGCCGCCAGGGTGTCTCCGACGGCGTATTCGAAGGCGGCGCACCGCCTTTGCAATCCTACGCGGGCATCAGCGGTGGCAACGTCGATAATCCAGGTGGAAATGCTCTTGGCTCATTCCCCACGATTTCCGGCCGCGTGGACCGCAGTTCTCCGCAGCCTGAGTCCTACGTGTGGAATCTTTCGGTGGAACGCGAGCTTCCCTACAACACAGTGCTCAGTGTGGCTTATGTGGGCCGCCGCGGTTTGCACGGCCAGTTTCAGTCCAATCTAAACCAAGCTCCTGCAGGTTCGGCAGCCAAGGCTAGCGCATCGCACCTGAACATCAACTCCTACCGTCCTTATGCCGGCTACGGTCCCATCACTGTTGTTACGCAGGGAGACGGCTCGGCCTACAGCGGTCTGCAAATAGATCTCAACCATCGCTTTCAGCGCGGCATGAGCTTCGGTCTTGCTTATACCTTTGCACACGCAACAGACTGCGGATCATTTCAGAAGAATTTTTTGCCCAACTATTATGACCCCAAGTACCTGTGCGGGACGGCGGACTACGATATCCGCCATGCCCTTACCATGAACGCCATCACCGAGATTCCCTTCCCCAGCAATAACCGTATCGCCAAGGAATTTCTTAGTGGATGGCAAATCTCGCAGATCTACAACTTCCAGACCGGCGTACCTTTTTCGGTCACCACAGGATCGGACATTGCGGGCGTAGGAACCGGCGGCGGTGCACAGTTCTACGCCACAGTGGATGGCGCTAGTTTGGGTGCGAATGGAAAATTCTCAGCCGGGACTTCAGATCAGAACTTCTGGTTCAATCCGAAGGCATTTGTCGCACCGGCAACCGGCACCTTCCTCTCGCAGCACAATCGCAATATCCTTCGGGCACCCGGAGTAATGAACTTCAATGCAGGCCTGCAAAAGCGTTTCTCTACCTTCAATCAGCAGTACCTCACCTTTCGCTTTGAAGCCTTCAACTTTCCTAACCATCCGAACCTTACAACACCTGATGCAAACCCGAGCAGTTCAACCTTCGGACGCGTAACCAGCAAAACCGGACAACGCTCCATACAAGCCAGTATGCGCTACACTTTCTAACTCTCCCCCACACGACTCATTCGACTGGCAGGAACGACAATTCCAATTGTCACTCCTGCCAGTTCTGTTGAATATTTATGGATACGATGTGCGAAGGGGACAAGACCTCTCGCTATTGGAATAGGCTCCTCGACACAGAAAGGAAAAACTGCCTGATGCACAAGCGGCACTCTCTTCTCTACTCACTCCCTCTCATTCTTGCTTTAGCCCCCGGGCCCGCAACCCCTTCCATGGCTCAATCCACTGCGGTTAGCAGACCAGCTCAAGTGGATTACACGCGCAATGTCGATCCATTCATCGGTGTTGATTGGGGAGGTAACACCTTCATCGGCTCCACAATTCCCTTTGGTATGGTCAAAGTAGGTCCTGATATGGAAACCTTCGACGGACGGCGCTCTGGCTTTGGCTATTCGAGTCACGGCCTTATTCTCGGCTTTTCGCATCTTCATCTGAGTGGCGCACAAGGCAAATATGGCAACATCCTGGTAGCTCCTGTTACCGGTACGCTGAACACGGAAGATATCAAGTCACCTCGCACAAACGAAATCGCGCAAGTCGGCTACTATGCGGCAACACTTTCCCGTTACAACGTCCGCGCGGAACTAACCAGCAGTCGTCGTGTAGGGTTCCATCGCTACACTTTCCTCAAAGGCGGTAACGCACACCTGACGGTAAATCTCGCTTCCGCCCTCGGGCTTGGCACAGGCCGCGAATCGCAAAACTTTCTCGGCGCTGAGGCTCATGTACTTTCTAACCGCGAAGTGCAAGGTGTAGCACGCTTCCGTGGCGGATGGAATATGGGAGGCGAGTACCGCGTCTTCTTCAGCATGCTTCTCGACGAGCCTGCAACCACCGTGCAGACATGGAACGGCTCGCTGCTGACGGCGGATCACAGCGCGGTTGTCACCGAAGACAAGCCCATTGGTGCAACCTTTAATCTCAACACCACCGCCGGGCAGGTAGTCCAAGTAAAGGTGGGCATCTCCTTCATTAGCGCAGATCAGGCACGGCAGAACATTCAGTCCGAGATTCCAGCATGGGACTTTGAGGCCGTACGCCGCGCCAACAACATTCTCTGGAACGCCGAATTGGGCAAGCTACAACTGAAAGGCGAAACAGACAAGCAGCGGCGCCAGCTTTACACCGCGTTATACCACACTATGATGATGCCCGTGGACCGCACCGACGAGAACCCACTCTGGCAGTCGAGCGAACCTTACTACGATGACTACTACGCCATCTGGGACACCTATCGCACCTCAAGCCCTCTACTCGCTATGATCTCGCCTGAACGTGAGCGCGACATCATTCGCTCGCTAATCGACATCTATCGTCACACCGGTTATATGCCCGATGCACGTAGCGGCAACGATAATGGACGCACGCAGGGCGGCTCCAACGCAAATGTTGTCGTGGCAGATGCCTATATGAAAGGCATCACGGGCATTGACTATAGAGCCGCTCTGCAAGCGATGATTCATGACGCTGAAGTCCCGCCGCAGAATGCACAGAAAGAAGGCCGCGGCGGTCTGAAGGACTATAACGAACGCGGCTTCATCTCGACCGCAGATGAACGCTCTGGCTCACGCATCGTCGAGTACTCTTACGACGATTTCGCCATTGCCGAAGTCGCCTGCGGCCTCGGAGAAAAGGCGCAGGCTGCCCGCGCTCTTGCTCGCACGCACAACTTTGAAAACCTGTGGGACCCCGAAATGGCCGTACTCGGCTTCAAGGGTTTCCTGCGCCCCAAGAATCCCGACGGCACGTGGGCGGCACCGTATCTTGTGGTTCGTGGAACTTGGCCTGACTTTATGTATGAAGGCGATATTTGGACTTACTCGCTTTACGCCCCACAGGACATGAAGCGCCTGATCAAAATAGCAGGCGGAGACAAGCTCTTCAATGCTCGCCTCGACTTCATCTTCTCGCGCGGGCACTTCGACATCGCGAACGAGCCGGGTTTCTTGATGCCTCTGCTCTATAATTACAGCCTCCGCCCAGATAAGAGTGCAGATATCGTTCACCTGCTGCTTGAGAAAGCATTCAGCGACACGCGCGCAGGAATTCCTGGCAACGATGACTCCGGTGCTATGTCGAGCTGGCTACTTTTCCAGACTCTAGGCATTTTCCCGGTTGCTGGACAGGATATTTATCTCATCAGCTCACCTTCCGTGCCTGACGCCTCGCTCTCTCTGGGGAACGGAAAACGTCTGCGCATTGTCGCAACCGGCCTAGATCCTAATGGACTCAACCGCTATGTGCAATCCGCAATCTTGAATGGTAAGCCCCTCGACACAAGCTGGTTCCGTCACGCACAGATCAAAGAAGGCGGAACACTCATGCTGACACTCGGCTCTGCTCCATCTAAATGGGGAACTGTCATCCCGCCTCCTTCATTAAGCGATAACAATGCCCAAATGTGTACATCAATCCCTGCAAACGAGCATTGATAAAGGCCAACACGTGTTTGTACATATGGCATCTTAAGTATCAACACAGCAATGTTACATCCCCACAGGCGCTGTAACACGAGCAGAGACTGGAGAAAATCGCTTTCAACTGAGCAAGAACACTTTGGACGTGTGTCCGCTCAGTTGAAAGCGAACTAGCCGCAAATCGACTTGTCCATGAAAGCTCCAAAAAACTCTGATTGCAGAGATTCTTGCCCCATTGCCGAGCGCACAGTTCGTGTCACTCATAGAGGTCGCTCCGGAAAACATAGTTATTGCTATTCCGAAAACGCGAGTACTGCTCGACGCCGAGATAATCGTTCTGAGATAGAAGACAGAGGGCAATAGGCCGCAAACGACTTCTGAACAACAAACACCACGGCTCTATCCAAAACTTCTCTTCTGGGTCTGCGACTGGGAAAACGAAGCCCAAGCCCCATAGCTATCTGCTCCTCAGCAGGTTCCCATGTCGCTTTCTATTGATTGACAAAAGCTGTACAACGAGCAGGCAGACCTATTCAACGGACGGCATTTTAGGCCGGAATTAGTTTTGCACAAAATGGAACATTCCATATCGCTTGTTCAAGTGCGTACAGATCAATCTGCTAAATTCCGCGCCTTCCATCACCAGCCACATGTCGATCTCAAAATTATTTTTCCTGCGTGTTGCCTCAATCAAGCTTAATTTCAGATGCATTGCGCCCCAACTACACATATTGGTTGCGTACAGAAGGCGCTTATCTGGGCGCGCCGTAGGGTTTGGCATGGCACCTGCACTAGGAAGAGCAATCTCAAGTAGCTGTTCTGCGCTCTCGCGCTGCTCATCGCAACAACTGCAAACAATTCTTGAGACATCTCCAGAAGTATCAACCGTAGTAGCAGAGTCCATCGGCAGCAGAAAGGAACACACAATGAAGATGATTCGGGCGATCATACGGCCTGACGCTACAGAACGAATTTCTGAAGCTCTTGCATCTGCAGGGTTTGTTTCAATGACCCAGATCCAGGTCTTCGGTCGGGGGAAACAAAAAGGTATCACCGTGGGCACAGTACACTACGATGAACTTCCCAAAACTCTCATCATGATGGTGGTCGAGGACAATAGGGTTGACGAGGCCATTGCCCTCATTCAAAAGCAGGCCTACACCGGAAACTTTGGCGATGGGAAAATCTTTCTCTCGCCTGTCGATGCTGCATACACCGTGCGAACCGGAGCTGCTGGACTGTAAGGGAGAGGTCAATGAAAGAAATTATTGCCATGATTCGTCCCAAAAAAGTAAGTGCCACGCGCAACGCTCTCGTACAGCTTGGCTACACGTGTCTCACCGGCATTGCTGTACGTGGGCGCGGAAATCAATGCGGCATCGCTGAAGAGGTCGGCGTAACGATTCATACGGATGCTTTGTATTCCTCGCCAGCCGTTGGCATGCGTTACGTGCCCAAGCGCATGCTATCTGTCATTGTGCCGGACGACTCCATCGAAAAAGTGAAAAATGCCATCATTGCCGTCAACCAGACTGGCCAGATCGGCGATGGAAAAATCTTCATCTGCCCGATAGAAGGCGCACTCCGCGTCCGCACCGGCGAGGCAGGCGAAGCCGCCATCCTGTAAAAATCTCCCTGCATACCATCTGCTCCGTCCGAGTCGCGCGTCCTTGAGGGCGCTAGACTCGGGTGCAGACGTCCAGCCATGCCGCACGTAGAAACCATGGAGGCACAATGAGTCATTCACTTGCTGCAAGCTCAGAAGCTCTAAACAACATACAGCAGCATCCCTGCTTCAATCAGGAGGAGCGCCATCATTATGCGCGCATCCACTTGCCAGTTGCTCCGCGTTGCAACATGCAATGCAATTACTGCAACCGGAATCATAGTTGCGTCAATGAAAGCCGTCCGGGCGTAACCTGCGCGGTGTTGAAGCCGAGGCAAGCGATCGAGTATCTGCACCGTGCTATTGAAAAGACCCCCAACCTCAGCGTAGTTGGCATTGCCGGCCCTGGCGACCCTTTTGCATGCGCTGCAGAAACCCTCGAAACGTTGTCTATGGTGAAAGCCAAATTTCCGCAACTCCTGCTCTGTGTCGCCACAAACGGCCTAAATCTGTTGCCGTATGTTAACGACCTAGTCTCCATTGGCCTATCTCATATCACTGTAACCGTGAATGCCGTCGAGGCAGAGATCGGCGCACGTCTTTATGCCTGGATGGAGATCGATGGCATGCGCATGAGTGGCATCGATGCCGCCGCTGAGCTCTGGCGCCGGCAGCAGCTGACCATCCGCGCCCTAGCCGATGCTGGAATTATTCTCAAGGTCAACTCCATCTATGTCCCAGGCATCAACGACGCGCATATCCTGCGCATTGCGCAACAGGTTTCTATGCTCGGTGCATCAGTCTTGAATCTAATGCCACTCCTCCCGACCCCAGACACTCCTTTTGCTGCTATTGCCGAGCCTGCCCGCAAGACGATGCAGGCTATTCGTTCGCAGGCTGGGAAGTACCTTCCGCAAATGGCGCACTGTACACGCTGCCGTGCCGATGCGGTAGGCTTTGTGGGTGAAGGCACACTGCCGTACGCACAACAGTTGCTGCTACAGATCGCAAGCGCGCCCCCTCAAGTCTTGCCTCACAAGCCCGATTTGCTCACCATGCCAACTTTGCTGCATTTTGCGTTGACAACTGAGAGGCCTTATATTGCTATTGCCAGCTTCAGCAGAGAGCAAATCGATCAGCATCTCGGCGAAGCGAAACAACTCTGTATCTATCGTCCGGGCGAGAATCATGCAGAACTTATTGAAGTACGCACAGTTGCCACTGAAGCAGGCGGTACCGCACGCTGGCTTACAATGATTGATCTTCTGCACGATTGTGCCGGCGTGCTGGTCAGTGGGGCAGGCACCATGCCGCGTAAGATCCTCGCGCACTATGGGCTGCCTGTCGGGATCGTTGAAGGCTCCGTCTACAGTGCTCTGCGTACTATAGCTTTGGGCGGCAATCTGGCCTTCATGGCCAAGCCTGGTTTCCACTGCACAGGTCTAAAAGGACAGCAAGTCTCAGGATGCGCATAGCGCAAGCACATTGTGCGTTATAACTCAAGAGAGAGTTTGGCAATGCCTTGCATCAGCATCACTGAGCTCTCTTTTCGTATTGTGCAGGCTGTCACGACCTCAAGCCCACGCAATACTATATAGAAATAGTTGATTTTATATATCGAAAAAAGTCGATTTTGACTTGCCTATTTTTTCATGCTAAGTTACAAACACCTGTTCCACAGCTGCATCTCTGCATATGCTGGTGTATACCTGCACGCCGATGGAGATGCGGGGAACTCGGTTGTAATCTGCACTCAACCTTCTGATCGTATACAGCAGCTCCACCCTCTCCTTTCTCAACTTTTGCGTGTTTGGAGCTCTGGTCAATATACGCATATTTGCCGGTTAACTTTGTCCACCTGATATTTGATTTCTTTGCAGGCTCTGGATGAGCTCGACGTACTAAACGTGCAGGTAAGAGGTCCAAGCCCAAACACGCTCTACCGAGCAAACTGCCCAACGAGAGGATACAGCATGATGAGGGCGGAAAACAGCGACTGGAAGTGTTTGGCAGGTGAGTGCCGCATTCAGGCCTGGCCTTCGATTCATGAAATGAGTCAGGTACTTGCTCAGAGCGCCGATCTGGCGGACACCGTGCAGATCCTCCTGCACGTGATGAAAACGCACATGCGCGTTGTGCGTGGCACAATCAGCTTGTGTGATGGGCACTCCGGCACAACCTTCATTCATCAGAGTATCGGCCTCACTGAAGAGCAGGAAGCACGCGGCGTATACCGATTTGGCGAAGGCATTACAGGCAAAGCCGTTGAAGCCGGAAAGACCATGATTGTTCCGCGTATCGGCGACGACAAAGAGTTTTTAAATCTCACACGTACGCGAACCGGCCAGGATGACGACCTCTCTTTTATCTGCGTTCCCATCCGGCGCGGCAATAAGGTTGTGGGTACCATCAGCGTTGAAAGAATGTACGACAGCGATGTCCTTTTACATCTAGATGCAGAGCTGATCGGTATTGTCGCTACGATGATGGCGCCAGCAACAGAACTCTATTTGATGGAAACCATCAATCGTGATTCCCTTCTCAGTGAAAATCAGCGTTTGCAGGACGCTCTCAAGGACCGCTATCGTCCATCGAACATCATCGGTAGCTGTAAGGCCATGCAAGAAATCTACAAGCTGATCGAAAAGGTCGCCAAAACAAAAAGCACGGTTTTGATTCTCGGCGAAAGCGGAGTTGGCAAAGAGTTGGTGGCCAGCGCCATTCACTACTCGAGCCTCTGCTCCGGCGGTCCATTTGTACAATTTAATTGCGCCGCTCTCCCTGAGAACCTGATTGAGAGTGAGCTGTTCGGTCACGAGAAAGGCTCATTTACCGGCGCAACCGGTATACGCAAAGGACGCTTCGAGGATGCGGATGGCGGAACCATTTTCCTCGACGAAATTGGCGAGCTTCCTCTCACTGCTCAGGCCAAGCTTTTACGTGTTCTACAGGAAAAAACTCTGGAGCGAGTTGGCGCCAACAAGCCCATCAAGGTCGACATCCGTATCGTTGCCGCCACTAACCGTAATCTCGAAGAAATGGTCGCAAGACGCGAATTTCGCGAAGATCTCTACTATCGCCTCAACGTTTTCCCGCTCACGCTCCCTCCTTTACGTGAACGTGGGTCTGACATTATCGCGCTTGCCGACTACTTTGCTCAACGTTATGCCCAGCGCAACGGCAAATCAATTACGCGCATTTCAACGCCTGCCCTAAACATGTTGATGAGTTATCACTGGCCAGGCAATGTGCGCGAACTCGAAAACATTATCGAACGGGCAACAATCCTCTCTGAAGACAGTGTCATTCACGGCTACGATCTTCCTCCTTCTCTGCAGATGCCCGCATCGTCCGGCGACGCCCCCAAGGGGACCTTTGAGTCCCGTATTGCAGCCTATGCCTACGAAATGATCGTCGAAGCATTGAAAAGCTGCGACGGAAAAATGAGCGAAGCGGCACATGTGCTCGGCTTGACGCGGCGCATTCTCGGCCTGCGCATGAAGGAGTACGGAATCAGTTACAAAGATTTCCGTATCGCACGCAAGATCTAGCCAACAGCGCACGCCGCTCGTTCTCCCAGTGCACGCCGCAAAGGCGTGCATTTTTAGCATATCCCCCGTGTATCTCCGCAATGGACAAGATTGAACTTTCGACTCGCACCTGTACATTCCTGAACATCTTCCGTACGCGTAAACCTTTCGCTGTGTACACAAAGATCCTATGATTTCTGCTTCTCCGCACCTCAATCAGTATCTTTCGTTGCGCGATTCACACCGTCCAGCTTGATAGATCAACACTTTGAGGAACTAACACACCAAACTGTCTCGCATTGAGGAGGACACACATGGAGAATGGTGCGCAACATGCATAAGCAAGAGCATCAACGATTGGGGCTTTTCACTCCCATGCTGCACGCGTAACTTCATACGACTAAAAATTCAGAACCAGCAACATCAGGAGGAGCGATGACTCGGAAGATCGCAATCTATGGTAAAGGCGGAATTGGAAAGTCGACGACAACTCAGAACACGGCTGCGGCATTAGCACACTTTCACGGCAAGAAAGTGTTCATACATGGGTGCGATCCAAAAGCTGACTCAACGCGCCTGATTTTAGGTGGTAAGCCACAGGTCACGCTGATGGATCTACTGCGCGAACAAGGCGCTGAAAAAGTCACCAACGATAAAGTCATCAAGACCGGTTTCGGTTCCATTCAGTGCGTTGAATCGGGCGGTCCTGAGCCGGGTGTCGGTTGCGCAGGCCGCGGCGTAATCACAGCCATCGACCTGATGGAAACCAACAACGCCTACTCCGACGATCTTGACTTCATCTTCTTCGATGTGCTCGGCGACGTCGTCTGTGGTGGCTTTGCTATGCCTATCCGTGATGGCAAGGCACAGGAAGTGTACATCGTTGCATCCGGCGAAATGATGGCTGTTTATGCAGCGAACAATATATGCAAGGGCTTGGTCAAATATGCCAAGCAGTCCGGTGTCCGACTAGGTGGCGTGATCTGCAATAGCCGCAAGGTCGATAAAGAACGCGACTTCATCGAAGAGTTTACCGAAGCCATTGGCACTCAGATGCTTCACTTCGTGCCGCGCGACAACGTGGTTCAGCGCGCAGAGTTCAACAAGAAAACCGTCACCGAGTACGACCAAACTCAGAACCAGGCACTGGAATATAGCGAATTGGGACGCAAGATCATTGAGAACACAAACTTTGTGATCCCCAAGCCGCTCACCATGGATCAGCTTGAGGCCATGGTCGTTAAATACGGATTGACCGACTAAGTTGCGGCGCCGTATGCGCAGCTTCCACCACCTACATTTGCGATACGGCACTGCCGTTCTCAGCAGCGAGGAGACAGACCGATGCCCTACCATGAGTTCGACTGCAGCAAATGCATCCCCGAACGAAAGCAGCACGCCGTCCTGAAAGGGCCGGGCGAAACCATCAGCGACGCGCTCCCGCTCGGTTACATGGCAACAATTCCCGGAACCATCTCTGAGCGCGGATGTGCCTACTGCGGCGCGAAACACGTCATCGGCACACCAATGAAAGATGTAATTCACATCAGCCACGGCCCCGTCGGATGCACCTATGACACCTGGCAGACCAAGCGCTATATCAGCGACAACGACAACTTCCAACTGAAGTACACCTTCGCAACCGACATGAAGGAAAAGCATGTTGTCTTCGGCGCAGAGCCTCTACTGAAGAAAAATATTCTTGAGGCCTTCAAAGCTTTTCCCAACATCAAGCGTATGTCCATCTATCAAACCTGCGCGTCCGCTCTGATCGGCGACGATATCAACGCCGTGGCGCAGGAAGTAATGGAAGAGTTGCCCGGTGTGGATATTTTCGTATGCAACTCGCCCGGCTTTCGCGGACCAAGCCAATCAGGCGGCCACCACACAATTTGCATCGCTTGGTTCAACGACAAGGTGGGCACCCTCGAGCCAGAGATCACCAGCGACTACGTCATCAACTATGTCGGCGAATATAACATTCAGGGCGACCAGGAGGTCATGCAGGATTACTTCAAGCGTATGGGTATCCAAGTGCTCTCCACCTTCACCGGCAACGGATCCTATGATGACCTGCGCGGCATGCATCGTGCGCACCTGAATGTGCTAGAGTGCGCCCGCTCGTCGGAATATCTCTGCAACGAACTGCGCGTCAAATACGGCATTCCGCGTCTCGACATCGATGGGTTCGGCTTCGAGCCACTCTCTGACTCACTCCGCAAAGTAGGCCTCTTCTTTGGTATTGAGGATCGCGCCGAGAAGATCATTCAAGAGGAAACAGCACGCTGGAAGCCTGAGCTCGACTGGTACAAGGAGCGCCTGCGCGGCAAGCGCGTCTGTCTATGGCCAGGAGGATCCAAGCTCTGGCATTGGGCACATGTCATTCACGAAGAGATGGGCGTCGAAGTGGTCTCGGTCTATACCAAGTTTGGCCATCAAGGCGACATGGAAAAAGGCATTGCGCGCGCAGAAGAAGGCGCTCTGGCAATCGATGATCCAAACGAACTTGAAGGCCTTGAAGCGATGTATAAACTCAAGCCCGATTGTATTTTTACCGGCAAGCGACCTGGCGAATATGCCAAGAAGATTCGCGTGCCTTATCTGAATGCTCACGCCTATCACAATGGGCCGTGGAAGGGCTATGAGGGATGGGTGCGGTTTGCCCGAGACATCTACAACGCCATCTACTCCCCGGTTCATCAGTTGGCTATGGTGGACATTAGTAAAGACGAGATCGACATGAAAAAGGGATTTGAAACACGCCGCGGCCTCTCCGATGCTCATCTCTCCGTGGACACCACGAACAATGCCCTTCTGCGCCAGTACACCGGAAACTTCGACGTCATGCCCGCGCTCCGCGCCAAAACAATTGATGACTATCCTTATCTCAACCGCGGCAAAAGCAAACATGTCGCCTAGGAGACACCCATATGGAAGCAGCGATGGACGAACGCGTCGGCCTACTGGTCGACTACATCATGAAGCATTGTCTGTGGCAATTTCATTCCCGCGCGTGGGATAGAGAACGGCAGAATCGCGAAATTCTCACTAAAGCCCGTGAGATCCTCTGCGAGGAAAACGAAGAACCCGCCGACCGCCTCGATCGTTGTCACTGGGTCGATGCTGTCGTACTGGCTAGAAACTACAAGGAATATTTTCCTTGGATCAATGCCCTGAGCCGCACAGAAATTGTCGAACTGATGCAAAAAGTGCACGAACGAATGGACTACCACACCATCACCGGATCGCTCAATCAGGAACTGACCGACCAGCATTACTAAGGAGGCTCTATGGCGTGCGAGATTGTTACCCGGAAGCGTGCCGGCATTATCAATCCGATTTTTACCTGTCAGCCTGCAGGAGCGCAGTTTGCCAGCATCGGCATCAAAGACTGCATAGCCATCGTACATGGCGGGCAGGGATGCGTGATGTTCGTACGCCTGATCTTCTCGCAGCACTTTAAAGAAAGCTTCGAACTGGCTTCATCCTCCGTCCACGAAGAGGCTGCAGTCTTCGGCGGACTGAAGCGTGTGGAAGAAGGTGTTGACGTGCTGCTCATGCGCTACCCTCACGTCAAAGTCGTCCCCATCATTACAACTTGCTCCACTGAGGTGATTGGTGATGATATCGATGGGCTAATCGTGCAGCTCAATACCGAGTTGCTGCAGGGAAAGTACCCTGGCCGCGAAGTCTACCTCGTACCGATTCACTCGCCGAGTTTTGTCGGCAGCATGATCACTGGCTATGACGCTGCTGTGCGCGATTTCGTCAAGTACTTTGCCACGAAGACCGAGCCAAACGGAAAAATCAACCTATTTACCGGATGGGTCAACCCCGGCGACGTAACTGCCCTGAAGCATCTACTGAAAGAGATGCAAATCGACGCCACCGTTCTGTTTGAGATCGAGGAATTCGACTCGCCTTTGATGCCGAGTGGGCAGCATGTATCGCACGGTGAAACAACTATCGATGATCTGCGCAGCACTGCCAATGCATCGGCCTCCATCGCTCTAAATCGTTACGAAGGCGGAAAGGCTGCCAAGTATCTGGAGGACGAATTCGGCGTGCCTGCAACCATCGGCCCTACGCCCATAGGCATCCGCAACACAGACAAATTCCTCAACACGCTCAAGAAGATTACCGGCAGACCCATTCCCGAATCGCTCGTCAAAGAGCGCGGCATCGCCATCGATGCGTTGACTGATTTGACGCACATGTTCTTCGCAGAAAAGAAAGTCGCGATCTATGGGAATCCCGACCTGGTCATCGGCCTCGCACAGTTCTGCATTGATCTTGAAATGAAGCCGATGCTCCTTATGCTCGGCGACGACAATGCTGGCTACGAAAACGATCCGCGGCTGCTTGAACTGAAACAAAAAGTCGATTGGGACATGAAGATCGTCACCAACGCAGACCTGTGGGAGATGGAGGAGAAGTTGCAGAACAACGAGCTTGAACTCGACCTGATCCTTGGCCACTCAAAAGGCCGTTTTACATCCATCGACCACAAGATCCCAATGGTGCGCGTCGGATTTCCCACTTATGATCGTGCCGGCATGTTCCGCCATCCTGTCGTTGGTTACGCAGGAGCAATCTGGCTTGCTGAGGAAATGGCGAATGCTCTGTTTACTGACATGGAGTACAAGAACACCCGCGAATGGAGCTTGAACATGTGGTAGCCAGCTCTCTCTATTAAAAGGGCGGCCAGCATTGCCCTTTTGACGGAGCACGCAAGATTTTAGCGAGGAGGAATCCCTCTGATTGCCCGGCTCTTGGAGATACAAACACAGGCATGCACGCCTCGGCAGCATCTTCTGTTTGCCTACGGCGCCAACATGCATCCAGAGCAGATACGCAGACGCTGCTTCTCTCCCGTGCGCATAGGCACAGCCTGCTTGTCTGGCTACCGCATCGGCTTTTATGGGCACAGTGAGGAGTGGGACGGAGCTCTCGAAACTGCAATTGAGTCCTCCGGCTGCGAGCTATGGGGCGTTGTCTATGCCTTGAGCAGCATGGACTGGGAGCGCATCGATCTATGGCAAGGTGCGCGTTTCGACGGCACCGGAATGTATTTTCACTATCCCGTGCAAGTCTGCGGCGCACAAGGCATCCTCTACGAAGCACTCATGTACAAAAAGGATGTGCTCGGCATGCCGCAACTCCCCAGTAATCGCTATCTGGAGCATATCCTATACGGCGCAAAGCAGAATCGATTGCCGCAAAAGTATGTCGATAACCTGCTAGCACTTCCTGCTAAGCCTGCGGAATATGCTGTCCCAGTCCGCGCCGGCGGCAATCCCGCAGCACTGGCAGGCTCCGGTTGTGAGGCCTGCGCTACGGCGCTCTAACTTCCCCAGGAGGACCAATGCGCATCGCCACATATCTCGACGCCAGCGGCATGTTAGGTAATTTCTTCGGTGCAGGTTCAATCTGTGTCTACGAAAAGAATAACGACAACTGGGCACAAACCTCCTGCGTTCCGTTCCAACTCGACGCGGAGATGAACCTGAGCGAGATGAAATATATACTTGGCCAGGCAGTCCATCCTATCACCGAATGCCAGGTCTTCCTGGTGCGCGAACTGCGCGGCATCATCAAAGTTTTTCTTGAAGACTGGGGCTTTCACGTCTGGAAGTCGACAGGAACACTCGAAGAACAGTTGGATCGGGTTGTCTCGCTCGAGTTGGAGTCGCAACAGGAGAAGCCGCGCCCCGCTCTCCCACAGCCACAAGGCGATGCGGAAAGTGGCATCTATCGTATGGACCTGCTGGCTTTGATGCAAAGCGGCATGCCGCATGTCTCACGTGAAGTGCTCCTCCCTTTCTTCGACAGCGTCGCCTTCAAGCGATTGGAGATTGTCAGCGATCACCTCCCTCGCTGGCTGCCCTTTGAATTGGATGAGCTTGACCTGCGCATCGAAAACCAAACGCCAAATCCGCAAGGCGGTGGACTTCTGGTGGTCGTTGTACCCGCCGGCGGTGCGCGAAGTTGCCCCAAAGGCCGCCGCAAACGGAATTTTTCCTGCAATTGCGGAGGATAAATTCATTTTGGCCATCAACACAAAAAGAGTCACAAATCAAGGAGAGAACATGGCAGAGATACACGGCCCCATGAGGCGTAAGGAGCGCGAGATAACCGACCGCGCAGAGATCGAAGAGATTCTTCACAACGGCAAGATTCTGCACTTGGCTCTCTGTCTTGAAAATCGCCCTTTTTTGGTTCCAGTTTTTTTACATTCGATGGCCAGGCACTCTATTTTCATTCCTCGAAGAGTGGCACCAAGATAGAAATCCTCAAGCTGAATCCTTTTGTCTGCTTTGAGGTTTCGCTTGACCACGGCGTCATCCCCAGCGATAAGGCATGCGACTTTGAAGCCCGTCATCGTACCATAATCGGCGCGGGCACGGCCAAATTCGTCGAAAATGCTGAAGAGAAAATCCACGCGCTCGATCAAATCGTAGGCCGTTTCACAGAACAGAAATTCACCTATCCTGCTCCAGCACTCACACAAACAGCCGTTATCCGCATCGAAATCGAATCCCTTAAAGGAAAAAAATACGGATCCTTGGGCGAAGGCATTTCAATCGGCTATTCAGAATAGGACACAAGGCCTATCGCATATCGCCCATATGAAACACTTGTGGATGCCTAAAGCATCAGTCACGCGCATATCTCCGCAAGCAACATCCTGCAATCAGCGGCATGCGTAGTGTATCCTTGGCCAGCTGCAGATGCAGGCCATGCTCCATATTCAAGCGCGCTTGAGAACTTCTTCTTCATCGGTAAAAGCCCTCAGCCTTCTTCAGGCGGGCTCTTGCCAAAATACTAACCCTCCATTTGGTCCAGTTTTTGCCAGGCCCATCAGGTTTACGGTACGCCCTGTTGGCGTCAGTTGATGCGCCAAGCTACTCTTCCAACTCTATATCTTCTGGAACGTCTGTTGGGCTCGAGAACTCCATGTGATAGCCGTCAGGATCAATCGCAGACGCACCCCACAGACCGTTCCCCACAAAGGGACGCCTCCTCATCTGGATTCCGCGCGCTTTGAACTCACGATAGAGCGCTACTGCATCTTCGCACTGAAAGCACACGTTGACGCCGATTCCTAGCGATTCCTTCGTCTGTCGTTGCGGCAAGAACTCCTGCAGCATGATCACGGCATCGCCAAGCTCTAGCCAGCACCAGCGAATCCTTCCATCGACCTTGTAATCAGCTTGCCCCTCGTCGGGAATCCATCAGCGCTTCATTCCAAATCCAAGCCCGTCAACATAGAAGCACAGCGATGTTTCCATGTTGATCACGCTGAAGAACAGAACCGCCTGCTTTACGTTCGCACGCGTTATGCTCTTGATCGGCATCATTTACCTCGCTCGGCATCCCGGCTCGTGCATCAAGGACAACCGTTACCCTCGCACCATTTCGGGGCGTGCTCTCGTCCAGCCAGTCTGGTATCAGGGATTCGCTCGCCCGTCCTCCATAGTTCATTCATTTGACAGGCGCTCTTGGCAAGCGTATATACAGTAGCATGTCTACCGTAGATTATCTACCTGAAGACGAGAAACTCGCATTGTTGCAAGGAACCCTTGAGCTTCTGATCCTCCGCAGCCTGAAACTGGAGTCAAATCACGCCTACGGAATCTCACAGTTTCTCGATCGGCAGTCCGGCTCTGAATTCATGGTCGACAACGGTTCCTTGTATCCCGCGCTCCAGCGCCTTCTCCAGCGGAAATGGATTGCAGGACAATGGAAAATTTCGCCCAATGGGCGTCGCGCCAGATACTACAGCCTCACGCCCGTAGGGCGGAAGGAACTCCTCAGGGCAACATCGAAATGGCAGCGATTCACTGTAGCTATGGCCAAGATTCTCGCGCCGGAGGGATGATGCAATGCGCCAATGGTGGTCCAAGATTCGATGTGCGTTCGGAAGAAGGCAGGATCTGGCCCGCGAACTGGAGCAGGAGATGGACGCCCATCTCGAGTTTTTGATCGAGAGGAATCTGGGACAAGGATTGTCCCTCGACGAAGCTCGCACCGCTGCGCAACGCGAGTTCGGCAACAGGACGGTCGTGCGGGAGCGAGTCTACCAATCTTGGCAATTCCCGCGTTTCGAATCGTTTCTGCAGGACATCCGCTATGCGTTGCGCGGAATCGCGAAGGCACCCACCCTTTCGCTCGTTGTGATTTTGACGCTCGCCATCGGTATCGGGGCAAACACCGCCATCTTCAGCTTTGTAAACGCCGTACTTCTGCGGCCACTCCCCTATCCATCCGCCGATCGCCTCACCATCCTCTGGTCCGCTCTTGGCTACTCTGGCCGTGCTCCATTCTCTTCTTTTGAAGTCTTCCATCTCCGCCAACGATCAAAACAATTCGATCAGATCGCCGGGATCTGGGTTACCAATGGTGCGCTTCCCGGCGATGGGCCTGCCGAACAGGTCAAAGTCGCTCACGTCACCTCCAACTTCCTGCCGCTGCTGTGCCCTCGCCCCGCACTAGGACGCTTCTTCGGTCCCGAAGACGATCTGGAGAATGCACCCAGCACCCTCGTCCTCACCCACGGTGTCTGGGCGCGCCGCTTCGGCTCCGATACTTCGATCATTGGCCAGTCGATTCGCTACGGCCGCCATCGATCCACGGTGATTGGAGTGCTGCCTGCAGACTTCCGCCTCATCTTCCCCGATGATGCCAGTGTCCCGCCCAACGTTGAAGCCTTCGAATCGATCCCTGTTGGGCCCTGGCAACCGGACGGCCCTAGCTTTCTTCATGTCATTGGCCGTCTCCGCAATGGTGCGACTCTCGCCGCCGCGCAAGCGGAGATGAACTCCGCCGCCACACAAATTAACAAGCTCGGCGGGCGCGCTTCCATGGATAATTTCACCGTATCGGTCTTCCCCTTTCAGGCTGATACCGTCCGCGAAGTCCGACCCTCGCTCCTCAGTCTTTTCGCCGGTGTCGGTCTAGTGCTTCTCATCGGGTGCGCCAACATCGCCAACATTCTCATGGCCCGCGCCCGACGTCGCCTACGCGAAACCAGTATCCGCGCTGCGCTTGGAGCCTCGCGTTCCCGCCTCGCGCGCCAGTTTCTCACCGAAAGCCTACTGCTTGGCCTGATTGGCAGCGTCGCTGCCCTCGCCACTGGACTCGCTGCAATTCACGCTATCATTGCCACGCGGCCGCCCTCATTCGCAAATTTCAATCATGTCCCGTTGGACACCCGAGTCCTCTCTTTTAACTTCGCGGTTGCTTTAGGTGTCAGCACCCTGTTTGGCCTTGCGCCTGTATTTTCCGTGCGCTCGGTGGATCTCACCCGAGATCTGAGGGAGCGCACCCACCCATCGGGCGGTTCCCGCAGGCACTGGACCAATGCGCTCGTCTCTGCGGAAATCGCGCTCGCCTTCGTCCTGCTCATCAGTACCGGTTTGCTGATGCAAAGCTTCATCAACATCCTTCATACCGATCCCGGCTTCCAGCCCGGCAATGTGTTCACCTTCCGCGTCTCTGTTCCGGGTTATGCTCCGCTGCGCCTGATCCAGCAAAAGCTCGCTGCACTCCCCGGCGTTCAGTCCGCCTCTGCGATCTCGCACCTTCCTCTTGATGATGCAGGCAATTGGTACGACTACTACTATCGCGAGGGAGCCTCGCCCACTGAACAAACCTCCGTAATGGCCGACCACCGCTCAACGCTGCCCGGATACTTCGCCGCAATCGAAGCGCCCCTTCTCGAGGGCCGTGACTTCACTGACGCCGACGACCTCCAGCATCAGCACGTCGCCATCATCGACGATGTCCTTGCGCACCAACTCTGGCCGGACCAAAGCGCTATCGGGCAGAAGATCAATCTCTCCGATTCGCCCTCAGGCTTCTATCAGTTCCAGCGTGACTGGGCAATCGTCGTCGGTGTCGTTCACCATGTGCAGTACCACTCGCTCACCACCATCGTCCGCCCGCAGATCTATGTTCCTTATCCGCTTGCGCCGCGTCCGTCCATGTCGTTCGTCCTGCACACATCCGGCGTGAAACCAGGCCTCGCCACCGCAGCCCGCGTCACAATCGACAGCGTCAGCAAAGACATTCCCATCACCCACATCGAACCCATGCAACTACTCGTCGATCGCGCCCGATCCGAGAGCCGTTTCGCCTCACTTCTCGCAACCTTACTCTCCCTGATCGCGCTCGTCCTCGCTACCAGCGGCATCTACGGTGTCCTCTCCTACTCCGTCGCGCAGCGCACGACAGAAATCGGCATCCGCATGGCCATCGGTGCACCGCGTGCTCTAGTCCTGCGCATGATCCTCGCCGATGGCTTTGCCTGGATACTTCCCGGCCTGCTCGCGGGAATCCTCTTGTCTGTCGCGGTTATGCCGTTGCTTGCCCACCTGCTCTACGGCGTCCGACCTGGCAACCTGACCAATTATGCCGTGATGATCGTCGCAGTTCTCGTCCTCAGCGCCCTCGCAGCTTTTCTCCCTGCGCGGCGCGCAATGAGGATTGATCCTCTGACTGCCCTTCGCTATGAATGAAATGTGGCCACGAGAATAAAGAATCTATGACAAACTGGTTCGCACGTCCCATCCTGCATGTGAGCGAGGTTGAAGCCTCACTCCGCTTTTACGTTAACCAACTCGGCTTCACCATCACCTGGCGATACGAGGAAGACAGTAGAGTGCGAGTCGCACAGGTCGACTGGCAGGGCTGCGCGCTTACTCGAAGAATCCGCCGGTCAGATGGTGGAAGATATTCGAGGTCGCGATGGATGGGGCACGCTGATGATTGAAGACTTGGGTATATTTGCACGGCCCGGTGACTATATTCAGCTCTTGACTGTGCACAAAGCCAAGGAGTGCGAATTTGAGGCTGTCACTGTAATTGATGCGCATAACGGGCGAATTCCACATTTTTCAGTAAGTAGGATTGCTGACGAGGGTGAGCGCCGGGCACAATACGACGAAAGTCGTCGCGTCGTTTACGTTGCCGCTATACGAGCGATGCGGTTGCTGATGTTCTTTAGTGATAGGACAGACTACAGAAACAGGCCAACGCCCTTCTTAGCGGAGATGGGTCTCTGAAGTGTCAGCCTGTGCTCATTCTCTCTTCATGCAAATCGTCATACCGATCTTCCAACCTAAACGCTCTGGAAACGCAGTAAGGGCTGTATTCGCCATCCCACTTGAGTTGAAAGTTATTTTGATGTCTCAGACGCGGATCATCATGGTGATCAACGCATGAATCTCTTTGCGAAGCTCGTCTGAAGTCTTGCAGGTC
>Ga0207834_1000030_pt1 | contig 42913 bp, 42 predicted proteins | sample LuqExpMetagenom5_FD_187763 | JGI IMG/M metagenome (GOLD analysis project Ga0207834, IMG submission 187763) | Tropical forest soil microbial communities from Luquillo Experimental Forest, Puerto Rico - Sample 5 (SPAdes) | ecosystem: Environmental > Terrestrial > Soil > Tropical forest ...
CCCACTGTGCTTCGCTCAACTCATATCGACTCGCCACATATCCAGTGCAACAAATCAATTGAACGGCGCAAAGTCTATATGTGGATACCGCCTAGGGCGCCCGCGCCATGAAAGATATGGACACCGGCGTCGCCGGAGAGCGCATCGAGCGACTCCGGACCTTCGGATATCCAGATTCTGGCGAAATGGAAATCCGAACTGGAGGGGATGGCAGAGAGCTTGGCCATCCAACAACTGCGGCGGAAGAAACTGAAAGCAGATTTGGTGCCTTCGTCAACGCTGTGGCCAGAATCGCTTGATTTGCAGGATTGGATGCTACTTTCGCTCTTTCGGTCTGTTTGCTGGACCGCAAGATTCGCAGCTTTCAGTAAAATAGTTCATGCGCTTTTATTCTGTAGCCCTCTGCTTATTCGGCTTCTGCATTGCCGTATCCAGCAAAGCCCAAGGCACTGTGAAGAGCCCAGCGACGCCAGCACAAGCACCGCGATTGGTTGGATATTATTTCGGCAAAAAAGCTAGATCGGGTTTCGATCTGCGCACCGCACCCGTGGAAAAACTGACCGAACTTATTTACTCAAATGTAAGGCCAAATGAAGATGGGACGTGTGCATTGGTCCACCCCGATGTAGATGAAACCAATTTTGAGATTCTGCGTTCTATTCACGCTTCCCATCCTGATCTGCATTTGTTGCTATCGGTGGGCGGGGCGCCTCCCTCGAGATTCTTCTCAAGAATCGCCTCCACTACAGCTCTTCGAAGGAAGTTTGCGGAGAGTTGTGTCGAATTGGCTCTCAAGAACGGTTTCGATGGACTCGACATTGATTGGGAATACCCAGTAAATGACGGGATTCCCGGCAACGCCATTCGTAGTAAAGATCGCCGCAATTTTGTATTGCTCTTGAAGACGACACGAAGTGTTCTGAACAGGCGTATGGGGAGAAAGCACGGGCTCCTGACCGCAGCTACAACAGCGTACTGGAATCACCTTCCTGACCTTGCTCTCAGTGAAATCACTCGCTATCTTGATTGGTTCAATGTAATGGCCTATGATCTGAGCGACATGAATCCGCAGTCTGCTTCCCACGCCAGTTCCTTGTTCGCCTGGAGAAAAACCCCAAACCAGAAACCTGAGGCTCAAGCGCTTGCGAATGCAGATGCGGCTGTAGCGTGGTATCTCTCCCATGGGGTTCCTGCGAAGAAAATCGTTCTCGGCGTTCCGTTCTACGGCACGGTCTGGACTGGCGTTTCAAAAATAGATCACGGTCTCTTTCAGAGCTACACCGGCAGGATGGGTCAAGACGATGGCGTTCCTTTTCGAACGATTCACGATGAACTCGGCTCCTACACGCGTTTTTGGGATGAGAAGGCGCAGGCAGCTTGGCTCTATGGACCAAACGGCACCATGATCAGCTACGAAGACCAGCAGGCTCTAACCGCGAAAGTCAGGTACGTTCGACGGAACGGCCTCGGGGGTATCATGTTTTGGGAAATATCGGAGGACGATGAAGATTTCGATCTTCTCAACACGCTATACGCGGAAATGCGATCAAAGTATGGTGCAGACCAAGTTCGCACCGAGATAAACAACGCACGTTGAACAGAACTTGTTTTGCCATCGAGAGGAATTAGGATGACATAGTGCTTTTCAATTTCCTGTAGACGGTTGGGGCAAACAGTACCAAATGCGTAGCGCAGCTTGTGAGCAATGCGGAGATCTCGTAGGGAAGCTATTTGTTTTGAATCGTTTCGGTTGTTGCGGGATACGTGTGCTTATCCTGCCAGCGGGAACCAGCAGGCCTCATATCGGCTGTGGGGTATACAAGATGAGCAGATTCTTCGCTGTATTGCAATTGCCACTCATATTCTGGCAATCGATTCTGCTTTGCTAACCAGCCCAGCAAGAACCATCGTAAGCAGTAGCAAAACGACACTGGCCTATGTCTGTTACGACATTGCAGATAGCCATTCCTGCTGGGCCTTCCATGAGAAGGTCGCCACAGACAATCGTGAATCTTCTAGCCTTCGACCATTCAATGACTGCTTCTAATCTCCAACTCCGTCTGTTTGAAAAGCGTCTGTATATCCTGGAGGTGAGTGCTTGGATCGTTGTTGTATTCCATTAGGCGATGGTGGTAGCCGCGATTCGCTGTGCGCTCGTCAACTAGCTTTCGGACCACTTCGTCGGCAGGGCGGCGATGGTGAAATCCTCCTGTCACCTCGATCTCTGCCTTTTGCATTGCGCAATAGATGCTCCACTTCGTGGCATCGGCAGGACACTTTCGATCATCTGCGCGATTCCAGTTATCCTCGGTGGACAGAATCGCAGCTGCCTTCTCCACGATGTCGAGGTCCAATGTGCTGGGTTTCACCTCTTTCATTGAATCTACTTTGAAGCTCAGATTGGAGTCGGCGACAGACTCGCTTACCGGTAGCCACCCGTATTCCGTCCGTAATACACCCCAATTTCCTGCATATATTTCCAGTTCCAACGGCGCATTCGGATAGCCGCGGTCGGTCATGTCTCCTGACCACACGGAAACTGGCTTTATGTCGCTTCGCCAAGTTCCCGTAGTAATGGACGCAGCCGGTCGCAGCGTCATCACGGGTTCCTGACCGAATAATGCACCACATGATCCAACGAATTGGTCTCCTGCGCGATGGAATTGGCAGTTGGAACGAATGTCGCTCGCAGGGGTTTGCGCTAGCGCGAGCCCCATTAGGGGCAAAAGAAACAACAGAGAATAAATATGTTTCATCCTCATCCAATACACCTCTGAACCAGAGCAAAGAGTGTGGAACATAATTCGTCGTTCGCTACCAGCATATTCGATGGACAGCGATCCGAGCTGTCACCGATACACTCGCTGCACGGCTCACCCACCTCTATTAGGTGTAAAGCTGCGCATCCTCCGCGCCGCGCGAAACGGCGACATAAGCCACGCGGCTGCCATTCCAATCATTATGTCCCTCGTGGTCACGGCTCCAGTAGTTCTACCGCTTCGGACGCAAACTCCCGTTCTTGATACATCCGTACCTGTGAAGCCGAGAGCGGCTTGGAGATGGTCAGTGTAGGGAGATTCTATTTCCAAAGCCCGTAATCCAGATTGGGCCGGGAATCATAACGAAACAGCCATTCGGGATAGCCCGTGGCATCGTAATGTGGCTGATCTGGTCGATGGCACTCTCGCACTTCATGTAGAGGATTGATGAGGTCTAACCGCTTCACGGCTTCATCGAGAATCTGCCCCGCCATGCCGATGGCATACTGCAAAGCCATGAGTGAATCTCCCCCAGACGGAGGAAACACTCGACCATCTATCCCCAAACCGGTGATGCAAAGGGGACAACGAAAGTGATCGTTTTCCCCGACGATTGCCAATATATTGCCTTGCAAGTCAACCGGAACGGGCCTTCCAATTTGGACGGTCACTTGCCGCGCCGTACCTGATTTCTCAAAGAGAGTGAAGCGGCGCTCCGCGATGATTTCACCCAAGGGAAATGTCGGTTTTTTTTTGACATCTTCCGCCATCAAGCCTCTCCTCCTTTATTCAATTTCTCTACGAGCATCCGAGACTACCCTCTCCCTCTTTTTGTTAGAAGGGCGTCTGGGGAAACGGGAGCCCTGACCTTGTCCTCAGAATGCATATGCGCGAAGCGTCTCACCGAGATTTCTCAAGTAGCGCCTCAGCTTCTTTAGCCGCTCCCGTCGGGAACGGCAACGAAGCATCCGCCGTCCGAGCCCCTGCAACTGCCCACTTCAGCAAGTTCCCATCCTTAAGGGCGGCAGCAGCAGTCGCAAGACGATAATAGGCCCACGGCAGATCGTCCGTCGGCCGTGCCGGTTGCTGGAGTGCATTGAGAAAATGCACACGAGCTTCGCTGTAGTTGGCCCGTGCCATCGCAACTCGCGCCAAACCTATTTCAGATCCGAAGGCAGCTCCCCAGGTATCCGGCTCAGGGGTGTTTTTGAGCGCCTTCTCGAAGTCGGCCTGTGCTGCATCAAGATGTCCCTCGATACGCTCGAAGTTTGCGCGAGTCACTGCGGTGAGAGCAGTGGAGCGCTGGCGAAATTCCGGCGTCCAGTGCAGAACAAGATAGTGCGGATCGACCTCAACGCGATCCACTGGAAAACCAGAAGGTATGCTTGTCTTCGTATACGCACTATCCAGTCGGATGACCTTCGAGGCCATCTGGCCATCCTTCCCGACGATTTGCACCTCAACATCCGCCCTATAAAAAGGCTCGCTTTGCGAAAGTGCTACTTCCACAGTGCTCCCATGTTGCTGCCATTCTGTATGCCATTCGGGAGCTCCCGTGCGCTCAAACCACTGTGCGAAGAACCAATCCAGTTTTTGAGATGAGTTCTCTTGCACTGTTTTCAGAAACTCGGACCAGGTGAGCGTACGAAAACGATACTCACGGGTGATTGCACGCAGGGCGTCGTGGAAGTGTTCTCTGCCCATGGTTCGCGCCAATAGGTCAAGAACAAGGAAACCCTTACTATCGGCAAGCTGATGTGACAGTGTGCGCTCTGGCAGCGATGCAAGAGGATAGTCCAACCCTGCCGCAGCGAGCAGAAAATAGCCACGAGCACTCTGTGTGGCATCGTAATTCGGAGCCCCATTGCGGCGGTACTGCTCAGAGGCAGTGGCTCCTTGTAACGCCTCCACGGTTGTCAGCGATCCGTATTGTGCCAAAGCTTCATCCAGCATCTCATTGCCATGTTCTTCTTCAGCATGGCTCACGAGATTGCCCCACCATTGGTGGGATAGTTCATGGGCGTAGTACGGCACGCTGAAGGCACTATCGAGGGACGATTCTGTGACGAGAATCATTCCTGCCGAGCTTGCCCCTGCAAATCCTGATGCTTCTGCGGTTGGAACCTCGACAATCGAAAAATTCCCGTAAGGGTATGGGCCGAACTCCTGTGCCAGGTTATTCACGATGGCCGATAATTCTTCAAGGCCGTGCTTCGCGCCGGTGCGATCTTTAAGGAAATAGCCATCAACGGGAACTTGGCCGTTGATGTGAAGTGTGGAATATCGGCCCACCGAAAATGCAAAGCGGGCAGGAGTGTCTACCAGAAAGGTCTGGGGACTCTTCTCACTGCGAGAACCAGTTGCAATGGCTGTATAGCCATCAGGAATCAGAAACTCCAGCGTTCCAGTTCCGTTTCCGCTCTCTCCAAATAATGGGTACCAGACAGTGTTATTGGCATCCCCGAAGGACACAAGATCTCCGCGCGAGAATACGAAACCGCGATCACTATTGCATTTCAGCGTAAAAGACAGTTCGGCTGGACGATTTTCAGAGGAAGTGATCGGAAGATGTAGCAAGTAGTGGTTTTTCCCCTTGTCTACAGAGGGCGCCACTGGAATGAGAACGGAACCTTCGTGTGTCGTCTCACGAAATTCCGACACCGTCATGATGTCCGCCAATGTAAATGGAATTTCAGTTTGCGGTTGTTTCACGACAGGCAGGCGCACAGTGCCCGACACGGACATTGTCCTCGCGGCCGGGTTTACTTCCAGCTTCAAGTGGTAGACCGGATACTGGCCTTCCGCCTGGACCGTAGCGGAACTCGGGATGCACACCACTGAAAAGAGCGCAACGAAGCCAATCAAGAGTTTGCAATGCAGTGACACTCGGCACCTTCCTATGCTGCCAGTCTTTCATTATTGCAAGGGCGCCGTCTTGAATCCTTTTGCAGAGATTCGCCATCTCCCCGGAGTCATTCCCGTAAGTTGCTGCACACTGCGTGTCATGTGTGATTGGTCGGAAAACTGTAGATGCATTGCAATTTCCGCTAATGCAGTATCTGTCTGTTGAATTGCTCTCCAGGCATTTCGAGCTCTGGAGCGTGCCCGGTAGGTTTCCGGAGAGACTCCAAATACCTGCGAGAACCCCCGCGAAATCTTTCACGGAGGCAGCCCTCTCCGCTCGCCCCATTCAAGCAAACGAAGAGATGGATTCTTCATCAATGCGGCAGCCAACTCGTCAGGCCAATCGATGCAATGTGTCTCACAGCCTTGAAGCATAGAAAGAAGATGTTTGCCGGCTTCTGCGAGGTCTTTCTCTGCTGTGCAGACGATTGCGTCAGGATCGTCCACTCGCGCAATACCAGGGGTAAAGCTCAGCCCAGAAGGCAAAGGAAGATCAATCAGCACAACACCGGATTTCAAAAATCGGTCCAGATGAGCTTCGAAACGATCATGCAAAACGACATCGCCCACCTCGGTCCTAAACCTTCCCTGATCGCCTGCTTCTTCGTACCCCCCTGCAAGAATCAGGGCTGCATATGCTTCTGTATGACTGTGACGATCGAGAAAGGGCTCACGGATTGTTTTCCAGGGCCGCATTTTTATAGTATTGCGCGATCTTTTTGACTCTTCAATCCTTTTATTATCGCCTTCAAATGATGCTGTAGATCAATGGCGTAAATGTGGTGGACTTGCCTGGATAGAAAGTTGAAATCAGAAGCATCGAAAGGATTAACTTCACAGTATTTCCTGGACGCAAGACCGGAGTGACTGGAAATGTGCGAAGACCTTGAATGAGCCGAGCTACTCTTCAAGTTCGGTATCTTCTGGCGCGTCGGTCGGGCTCGAAAACTCCATACGATAGCCATCAGGGTCAGTCACCGGCACAACCCACAAGCTGTTTCCCACCGATGGACGATTCCGTGTCTGGATGCCTCGCGCTTTGAATTCGCGATAGAGCGCCAGCGCATCTTCGCACTGAAAACAGACGTTGACTCCAGTTCCCAACGGTTCCTTCGGTTGGCGCTCAGGCATAAACTCTTGCAGCATAATCGCAGCTCCGCCAAGCTCCAGCCAGCACCAGCGAATCCTTCCATCTGGCTTGTAATCATCCTGACCGTCATCAGGAATCCACGAACGCTTCATTTCGAACCCAAGCCCGTCAACATAAAATCGTAATGACGTTTCCATGTTGGTCACGCCGAAAAACGGCACCGCCTGCTTTACATTCACGCTCGTCATGGTTTCGACTGACACGATTCACCTCCCTCGGCATTACGGCTCATTATGAAAGGAAGTTGTGATTGTTGCAAGACCGGCGAGGTGCTTATCAGTCTGCCAAATAAGGGTCGTGGCCTGTCATCTCTGGCTGGCACTCCAACTCCTATTTTCCTGTAACACTTGCAGAACTGTAACCTTCGCAGTTTCCTATAGCAATCCGTAATGGCTCAATTCACGCCATTCATCGTGATCAGATTTTTAGCCATTGCGTGAGAATCGGCGCAAAGGTACGACTTGAACGGTGCTCGGATCCATCGTGGAGTCGGACTTTATACTCTCCATTGTCGACTGCGGTGAGAGTGGCAATCTGGTCCCAACGCACAATACGAGAACGATGAATGCGTACAAACCGCGTTGAATCCAGGGACTTCTGAAGACTGCTCATCGTTTCGCGAAGGAGATGGGCTCCCGCACCGGTGTGCAACTCCACATAGTCACCCGCGGCGGATATCCATAAAACATCCTCTTCGTAAACCACCTCAATCCGTGCGCCGGTGCGGATGACGAAGCGCCTCGGCTCCTGTGCTGTCGCGGTAGTTGCCACCTCTGTACTCTGCTGGCCGAACGTTACTGAAAAATCCTGTTCAACAGATGCTTCCTTCTGCGTCCAGAACTGGCGCTTAAAACCAAGATAGAGAATGCACCATAGAAACAAGACCACAGCAGATTGCAACCAGCACAGCATTAAACCGCCATGTTGCGCCCGTGCCCAGCCATAGGTGCCAAGCGCCGTCGCAATACTGGCGATACAACCCAGCAAGAGGCAGACGCCGAAGAAAATCGCTCCCTGTGGCAGAATGCCAGACTTCCATTGCTTCGTGGCCTTGCGGCAGGCAGGACGGAGTGCAACTGTAGCCGCAAACAGAAAGGTGCAGCCCAGCGTGTTGTAGCGAAAGATGCCTGGCTCGCTCAAGTGGGGCATAGCCGCTGCGAGAAGAAGCAGGTACAGGAAAAGCCACCCTGCCATCTGAAGGCTCCAAAAAGAGCGAAGGAAGTGGAATGGCGCTGCTTGTTGCATGCCCGTATTTTACGATGGCTGCTTTTTGCCTGGAAATTGGTCGCAAAAATCCCTCGACTGGGCGCAAAGTAGGTTCATTTGGCCGATTCCGTGTTGCCGGGTTTCCGCGTATCGCTATTCTTCCATCGAACGGCCATGAAAACCGTCAGCGGTAAACACAAATTTGAGGAAGCGAGATGAGGTCGATGGAGACACAGACAGGCAAACCGTTACGAAGCTGTATCAGGCGTTTTTTTGTTCGGCAGGATTCGATGTATGACGACTATGCCGTCAACTATCAGGCGCAATCCCTTGCAGGAAAGCTCTTCTACCTCGGGATGTACCTTCTCCCCGGAATTCTGGTTTGGGCGTTCATCAACGTCGAGCCAATTTACCGGGCTGAATTGCGCCTGACCGGCCTTCCCGGAAGATATTTGCAGTATGGATGGCTGATCTTCATCACCTTCTTCTGGCATATGCTGCTCCCTTTGCTCATTCTGCGCTTCAACGACAAACTGACCTGGAAGCAGTGCTTGGAGTTCCTCGGCCTGAGTCGGGTGGATTTTCGTGGCCTCTTTGTTGTCCTGCCCGCCTACTGTTTTCTATTTGCGCTGGTTGCACTGCCATATATGCAGTGGCTCTGGAATCCCATGGAGCGGTGGTTGTTGACGATCCCTGTCTTTCAGATGCCTTCTTACACAATTTTCAAGGGTGGTCCGGATGGTCTCTACGCCTTTCCACCCGTCGCATTGCTGTTCTTATTCATTGGAAATTTCCTCGGAGAGGAGCTGTATTTCCGTGGCTATCTAATGAAGAAAACAGCTTTTCTGGGAAAAGCAACCTGGCTGATCAATTCTGCTCTCTTTGCCGTTTACCACTTCTGGCAGGTTCCTCAGACTTGGCCGCTGGCGGGTATGGTATTGAGCATTGGCCTGCTGATGCAGTTGCGTAAAAACCTCTACGTGCTCATCGCCTTTCACTTCTTTATCAACATGTGGCTTACCTTTGGCGCATATCCACTAGCCAAACTGCTCCATTTCGCCAAATGAGGATTCTTCGACGGAGCCCAATGAGGCAGGGTCCACTGCGCAAATGACGATGCAGGTTTGTCTTTTCGAACGCCGTCGGTAAGCAGGGACTAGTCAGCAGGTAAATTCATTTGGAAAACGATGGCTCGCTATGAAGACGCCCTCACAGTCAATTCACTCGCTGGGAATGGGCTACCCCTGGCACAGTTGGACCAGCCGCCAGAATCATGCAAAAGAGTGGGTCCTTGGGTCTCTACGATACAGGGTAATACCGGACAGAATGAGAACGAGCGCAACTGTGCCATAGAGGTAGTGAGGCCATAATAGGCTACGAAGCAAACTGTACTCCGCGGCGAGAAAGCCGAATAGCTCGCAACCCTGCAGAACAACCCAATGGCCGAAATAGCGACTGCGCACGATTCCAAGAAGCAGTACCCAGAGCGGAAGCAAACCGTTGCCTAGTAGCAGGATCATGCCGGGTATAAGCCACGAATGAAAGGGAGAGTCTTGGAGAAGGCTCTGCGGCAGGAATCCCCATGGATTGCCGTGCGCTTCAACAGTCAGAACTGCGCTCCCCCAGAGCGCGCTTGCCGAGAGAAAGAGCAGCAAGACAACCGATACCGTGCGGGGATACTTCATCAAGCCTCCTCATGAGATTGTAAATATGCTCAAAGCTTTGGATGTTTACAGATGAAGTCCGATCTCTTCAACAATGGTTTCCGCAACAGACGAGATATCTTTGCCCACACTGGTTGTCTCGGCAACAGACTTCGAGAGCGTTTCGGATGCAGTGAGATTTTGGGCATGTCCGACTTGAAGTGTCTGGGACGCATCGGACGTATAGATGGAAAGCTCGCGGATGTTTGGATTGAGGCGAGCCAGATCATCTTCAAGACCAGCAAGCTGCTGGGCTTCGCCGGTCAGAATCACGCGGTCGGCGGCAAGATTCCCGGCAGACTCTGCCACATATCCATAGTCGATGTACTGAGCGTCCTCAGCGTGCAACTCGACCGTCTTGCCGCTATCGAGTTGCACGCTGAGATCCGGGTCTATCAGCTCGATGGTGGCGAAGTCTCCGGAGTGGATGCGATTTTCTTTGTCGGACACAGTAAACCGAATGCGCTCGCCTTCGGCCATCTCGCGCACCTCTTCCCGGTAAACCATGCTCTGGCGAGCCTGGGTGCGAAGTTCGGCGGGATTGTAGCTGGCTTGCCCGCCGTCCGCCGTCTCGATGGTCAACGTGTTCATGCCTTCATCGACTTCGAGAACGCGAGCCTGGCTATTGTGCGGGATGCCTTCGAGCACCGGACTGCCGGTGCGAAAATGAATTTCGTCGCCGGGCCGGTAGTTCCCGGCAGAGTGTGGATTGGAGAACTTCTGCTCGACCAGAACCGGGATCGGATGATCCTCCGAGGCAAGCTGTCCATTGCTTCGGAGTTCCGCGCGAATCAACTGCGTCAGATCCCTGCGCTCCGCTGCATTGGGAGCGATCACGGCAGTTCTGTCCGGCTGCACCGCGTAGTCCAGAGCCACCGCCGCAAGTCGGTGGTCTGGGCTCTGGTACTCGCGAATCTTGCCCTGCTGCTGAAGCCGCTCGGTGGCCTCGGCCGGTTGATGTTCGCGGAAAAGCTCGACGGCTTCCTTCGTTTGTTCGGTGTCGCTGGCTGGGCGGAAGTCCACCGCCGCAGTCTTCGAGATGTCGGCGGCGAGCCGTTGGCCCAGGGTTTCGGCGTCGTTGGTATAGATGCGCACATCGTCCGAGGCGCGGGAGACAGCGACGTAAGCGAGACGAGTGTTGATGAGCATCCGGCTCGATTCGGCGTCAATGTTGACGAGCACGCGGCCCGCCGTCAGTCCTTGCGAGCTGTGCGAAGTGACCGCGTAGCCGTGGTCGAACGAGCGGAATTGACCGGTGTCGAAGGTGACCTCGTGCGGCTGCTTCCCATCCACGTGAACGGTCATTTGCCCCTTGTCGATCACAGTGATCGTGCCCAAATCCCGGTTGGCAACGCCAAGCGTTTTGCTGGGCTCGGTAAATTGAATCCGGTCACCGGTCGAGAACTCGCATGTAGCTTCCGTAAAAACATTCACGCCGCGCAGCCGGCGTGGATCGTAGGTGACGGAAGTCCCGTTTTCGAGTTCGACCGTAAGCAAATTGGCGCGAGCGTCTACGTTACGGATGTGAGCAAAGCTGTTGCGCTCGATCCCGTGCGTTTTGCTGCCGGTGTGGTAATGGAGCACGTCGCCCACGTTGTAGCGCGCCGCCCAGGTCCGGTCTGCGCCGGTCATGTCGGAGCGATGGTCAAGGACACGCAATTCGTGTGCGTCAGTTCCCAGTGCTCCATTCAGCCGCAACTCGGCGCGCACAGCCTCGTTGATCTGGCGTCGGCTGCGATTGTCGGGCGAGACAATCAGCGTGTTTTCAGACTGTGCTGCATAGTCCTTGGCAATCGCCGCGATGCGGTCATCGGCACCAGAAATCTCCGTCACCCGGCCCTGATCGGCGAGCAGTGCGACACCCTTTTCGGTGTCATTTGCGGCAAGCAATTCCACCGCGCGTCGCAACTCAGGGTCTTTCTGGCGCATGATCTGGTCGAGTTGCGAGGTCCGCATCCCGGCCTGTTGCATCTGCTCAAAGGGCCGTCCGGCATCGACGGCCTGGTGTTGGCTGGTGTCGCCGATGACGAGCACGCGGTCCTGGGGCTTCAGCTTTTCGAGGAATGATTGCATCTGCCGCGTGCTCGCCAGGCTCGATTCATCCAACATATATAAGTGACGCAATTCCGGCTCCGCGCCGGAACGGTTTTCACCGCGCGCCAGAAAACTTTGCAGTGTAGTACCGTCGATTCCGGCCTCGCGGAGCTGGGCTGCGGCGCGGGAGGTAGGGGCAAAGCCCTCGACGGTGTATCCGCTTTTCTCCGCGCCCTCGCGGATCGAAACCAGCACGCTGGTCTTCCCAGTTCCCGCCCGACCCTGGAGACCATGCACGCGGTCGGTGGAGTTGAGGACTTCCTCGATCACCTGGCGTTGCGCGTCATTCATGAAATCCCGTGCGCGCGCTTGCTGCTGCGCCAGCTCGACGCTCAGGATCGGCTCGACGGCGTTGCGGCCTTGGAGCATGAACTCAACGTTGACGCGCTCGGCGGCAATCGTCCCCGGCGTGGTGAACCTACGCCCAGAGCTGTGCTTCGGAGTTTCCACCATCCAGAAATCGCCCGTCGCGCGCCGTGCCTCGAACTCCGACCGAATCTCCCGGTAGGTGGTTTCACCCATTCCCCGGCGCATGGCGTCACGCAGGATTCTTCTTTCGTCGGCGACCGCCTCCCGCTCAAAAACACTGTCACGGGCAAAGGTCACAGCTTCTTTGACCTTGACGCTGACATCCGGTGGATTGTGTTGTTGCCGGGCGCGTTCCCGCGCGGCTGCAACTACTTTCTGAGGTTGGTTACCAAACTCGATGGCCATCTTCCTATGTGCGTCAAGAACCTCTGTAGCGGTGAGATTCTGCTTGCGATCACGAGTCGAGTGCGCCGCAATCTCGGCGGCTTCAGCCCCGCCGCGTCCCGTCTTTTCGAGTTGTTTCCTTATCTGTTGGGAGCGCGGACTCGAAGCGTCCAGATATTCCTGGGTGTAGCCTTTGATCTCGGGCGCTCCGCTCTTGCCGCGCTCGATTTCGTAACCGAGATTGCGGAGCCGGTACATCAACTCCGACTGGTAAACGGCGGTTGCATATTGTTGCGACTCAAAGAAACCGCGCTCCTGAAGAGCGCGCGTTGTGCCATCCGCGCGCTCGGTAACGTTGAAGATGACGGCATGGGTGTGAAGCTGCGGCGCGGCGTAGCCCGCGACAGGTCGCGCCGTGTCGTGCTCGAACTTAGCCGCGATGAACTTGCCTGTAGTTTCGGCCGGATGATTGCCGCCGATCCGCGCCTGGGTGTACTGCTCCAGTTCATTCAGAGCTTCCGTGACCGCTGCGCGATGCGCCTTCCCGACCCGTTCGTCGCCACCAACAAGCGCAGTCAATGAAACCGACTTCGGAGCCGAAAAGGTCGCGTCCCATCCGGCCCGATGTTCGACGGTCTTGATGGTCTTGCCTTCGGCATCCTTGTATTCGAAGGCGGCACGCGAACGGACCATCGGCTGCTCCGTCGCCGGATGAAGCCCTTCCGAAAGCCGCTGAAATTCGAGCGGCGAAACCGCGCCCGACAGCCCGAACCGCGCGGCGAGCTGGCCCTGCCACTCACCTTCGACGGGATTGCCTTGCCGGTAATAGCTCTGCGTTTCGGAGGCAAAGTCCTGCTTATGATAGGTCTGTGCCTGGCTGGCGCTGAGCGATTTGGAAATGGTCAGCATGGTTACTATGACCTCAGATCAAAGGAAATTTGCTTGTCCTCCGAGTGCTCCTCAATATCTGGAGAATCGGGAATAGTGGCTGTATTGGCGACTTCCTGGGCTGGCGCGGACGGATTTTCGGGAGCGACTTCGGCTTGCTTCGCTGCCTGCTGTACCGGCCAGGGGATCGGACGCGGCGACTTTTCCTCGACAATCGGGGCGTCTCCGGAGACCGTCGCCACAGGCTCGGACTCCGCAACTTTCCGTAACTCTTCACATTCCGACTGGATACGTTTGAGCGTGTCTGGATCGAAACTCAGGCCGCCGTCAGCCATTTTTCGAGGGATGAAATCCGACGTGGACATTGGCAGGTCGAGGTAATCGAAGGCGAAGCGGGCAACATTGTTGCCCAGCTTCAGATAGGCGTGCCGGTCGTCGAGACCGGAGATTTCGGAACCCATCACCAAGGGCTCGATCTGCCGCTCCACGGTGAAGTTTTTGCCCGAGCGCGTGCCGTCGAACTTGGTCTCTTTCAGCCGCTCGATTTCGACCTTGCCGATCATCTCGGAGATCCATTCGGCCGCCTTCGGTTCGGAGGTTTTCATGAAGATTTTGGTGGCTGGCTGCGAGAGCATGACCTCGGCCAGATGGCCGTAGGTGACTTCAAGCTGAGCCTTGCCCTGAAAACCCAGCACAAGGGGATTTTTCGATTTTCTACTCTCTGTGATTGCCGTGTGAAGCTGCGGCAATTTCTGCAAACTCGCCAGCTCGTCGATGACGAACCAAACCGGTTGCTGGCCCGGCTGCGGCGCAGACAGCAAACGCATGACGAGAAGGTCGATCCAGAGAGATTGCAGAGGACGCAGGGCATCCCGCACCACTGTGCTGGAGGTGATGAAAATCCATCCTTGCCGCGATTTCGCCCAAGTGCGCGCCGTCCAGAGGGGACGATTCTCATCCTTTTCTGGTAGCAGTCTGAGACCTTTGGCGACAAGGCCAAGAGAAGATAGGACGCCCGCGCGTTGCGGCCCGGCCTTTCTATCTATATAGAAGGCCATCTCCGTGCCTTGGACCTGTTTCAGCAGTTCCGTTTCGCTCGCCATCCAAGCGGCGAGTTGGTGCGGCGTCGGACCGCGTTTCAGCATGTGCGCGAAAATCTGCGCCGGTGTCTCGTGAAAGAACTCGTCGATCGCGTCTGTTTTGCGCTGGTAAAGCGAGGCGGCGATAGCGTCGGCTTCAGCGTTCGACTCCATCTCCTGCGCCGGTCCCCAATAGGGGCAGCGGTCGTCGAGCGGGTTAAGAACGACGTCGCCGCGGCCTTTGTCAAAGAATCGTTGGATGTATTCGCAGGCCGGATCGTAAACAATGGCTGACTCTTTCCGGTCCCTGATCTGGCGCAATATCTGCATGATGAGCTGTGACTTTCCAACCCCGGTGTCGCCCATGATCTGGAAGTGCTGCGCCTCTTTGCGCCGTGGAATCCGCATCATCCGGCGCGATTCGGTGGTCACGAAACCAACGCCTTCACCCTTGGTGGCGCGGTTGAACTGCCGGGGTGTGAGCATCACCGGGCCGCGCAGAACCCGGCCGTATTTCATCTGCCGAAAGCGCCTGATGTCCTGGGGAACCGCCCATACCAATAACGCAATAAGGATGACGCCGCCGCTAATGAGACGCGCGGCAAAGACCGCCAGCAGGCTCTTACGGCCGAAGGCAACATCGTGGAACCAGCGGTACATCGAAGCGTCGATGTACTTCCGGGCCGGCGCACGAAACGGGAATTCGTATCCTTCAGACCGTGCCAGTTCCGTCAGCGCAAACGGCGCAGTCTTTCCGCTCGGCAGCGTCATCTTGCCGCGCGTGAAGTCGAACGGAAAAGCCAGCCGCGTCCGCTCCTTTCCGCCGCCCAGGTAAACGAGCCGGTAGCTGCCGTTCAGGTGAAACGCCGCCCCGGCGCGGGCGCGCATGTAATCGCCGATGTACGCCTGTTCGAGTGGCGGCAGGCTGAAACGGATCTGCTGCCAGAGCAGCAGGCAGGTGAACAAGAGCGCTCCCGCCACCGCCGAATAACTCATCAGTGGAACGTGCGGCGGCCAGATGATTGTTTCTTTCCTTCCCCAGTGTGCAGCCATGCTATTTACCTCCTTTGGCGTCGTCCGCGTACTGTTGTAGAACCTCCTGCGCGGCCCGGCGTTTTTCACGGCGCACGGCGCTCATAGCCTCGGTGATCCATTGCGACGTGACCGGCTTGCCGAGAATGAGCGGCTTGATAAGGTTGACCAAAAGCATCCGCGTGGCGACGATCTCGGTGAATACCGCGTCATGATCGGAACGACGGGCTTCACGTAAGAGAACTTCCCGCGCCCACTCGCCAATTGCTTTCTTTTCGGACTGTGCGATAACATCCAGTTCCGCAAGCTCCTCTTTGGTGAGCTTTACGTTGGCGGAGTGAGTGCGCCCACTGCGGCCACGCGAACGCTGGAGGCTGCTCTCGAATGTGGCGATTCCTGCTGTTGATTGAGGTTTCACGTGTACTCCCAACACCGAGTTCCTATAGGAATCTTTCAGATTCCTATAGGAACTCACTTGGCTGTAAGCCAATGATTTTGGAGCAAGGTTCCAATAGGAACCTTGCCGTGCTCGATACACCACCCTTTGAGGGATGGAGTGTCTAAATTCTTCCGGCGCAAAGCGCCGCAGTGGTTCTGACGATGAATCCGGTAGCGATTCATGCTCTCTGAACCCGCACGGAACCGCCGGCTTCGGCTGCGTGAATCGGCTTGTGATTGGCAGGCTCCGCCGCATCGGAAACAGTTGCCCGACGCACCCGCAATGTCGGCGTAATCCGCTGAGCTTCCGGGGTGCGAAGGAACTCCTGGAAGTCACGGTCTTTCGAGAAGACATATCCGAGCGCCTGGTCGATCACTTCATCGGCGGTTGCATGGATGAATGCGGCGTATTGATCGAGTTGCGACGCCGTCGTATCAGTCAACCGAATCGAGGCGTTGACGTAGTGGATTTGGATGACTTCAAGCAGTGGCATATCTGCCTCCTTGGGGTTGTGGATTCAGGCCGTCTTGCGACGGGCAATCATGCGCTGGGCGGTGGCCGCAATCTCCTGTGCACGAGCGGAGCAAAGTGCGGCAGGAATCTCGAAACGGCGGCGGAATTCAAGCATGGTGATGACATCGCCGATGGGAGCGCCTTCGGCCAGCCAGAGGCGAGCCGAGGCGACATCGACGGTGCGACGGGAATAGTACAAAGGGTCGCTCTTATCGGAGCGGCGGGCAGCCAATTCATGCGTCAGCTTCACGGCGTCTTTGCCGTGGGCAAGCTGGTCGCAAACCCAGGCCCAATCGTCCTCCGAATGCGAGTGCTTCCCGGAGGTTGAATTGACGGGCGGTTTCCGTGCGTTCCCACGTAGCGGCAGCACGGAAGAGCCAACGACAGAACCCAGATGAAAGTCATCGGGACCGTAGGTCGCATCGGCAGGGTATTCGACCGTGACAAGGTGTGCGGGCGAATACTTCCGGCTGTAGAAACCGGGGATGCGCAGCACCCGGTTCCGGTCGGTGCAAGCCGGGTCGCCGCCGAAGGCGTGGGAGATCAGCTTGAGCGTCTGTTCCTGGCGCTCGAAGTCGAAGCCCGCGACGCGCCAGAGAGCCTGGTATTTGCCCGGCGATGTCGAGAGAATGGCGGTTGGCGTTGGCACCTGATCCGACGCCCGCAGCGCAGCGAGCCGGGCGTCGCCATCGGCATCAATATCTATATAGATGTGGCGGACGGATGCGATGCACTCTTTGGTACGTTTGCGACTGCCGGGATGCAAGGGATTGGCCGACACATAGATGTTCGCTCCTTGGTCATTTTCAAACGTAAGCCAAGCCATGTAGCGCGGCGTGAGAACCTGTTCGAGCATGACGATTCGCTGCTGTGGCCGGGGAGCATCGTCCCGGCGCAACAGGAGCGCAATCGTTTCGCATGGGGCGAACGAACGGCTGAGGAAGTTGGCGGCAACTTGGTTCATCTTTGACCTCGTTCGGAAATGCGATTCCACGGGCCGGTTAGCAGACGGAAAGCCCGGCAAAACCGGGCTTCCGCTGTGAGGGAAAGCGGCCTATTCGGCCACTTCCTCGGAGGGAATCTCCTGCTCGGCTTCCTGCTCTTCAGCGGCAGCCTTTTCCGCGCGGTCGAGCTTGAGGATGGAGTTGACGCGAATGCTGTCGGTGCGCACCGGCTTCCTGGCCTTCTTGGGCGTGTACTCGGTGTGGCGAATCTCTCCCTCAACCTGTACGTGCGCGCCTTTCTTGAGTGTGGCTGCAAACTCGCCGAACTTGCCGAAGACGATGCAGCGATGCCATTCGGTGTGCGAGACGTACTCGCCGGACTCTTTGTCCTTGTAAGAGGTCTTGGTGGCGATGGAGAAAGTGGTGAACTTCTGGTCGTTCTTGCCGGTGCGAACTTCGGCGTCGCCGCCCAGGTAGCCGATGAGTGTTGCGCGATTGAGATACATTTTTGAGTCTCCTGATTTTGAATTCCCGATCTGCTCGGGTCACACCTGGCGAAGCTATGCGAGTGGGCGCGACTCCCAAGGCCGAAGCTCTGCATTTACCGAGGGTCCATCGCAGATGGAAACCGTAACCGATAGGCGGCGCAGCCGAAGCAGAAGAGCGAGCCTGCCGCCGGGCGTCGCAAAGGCCCCGAAGCAGTGACCGAGCAAGTGAGGAATGGAATAGGAGACGCGTATCTGAGCAACGCAAACGCTCCGCTTCCTGGCGATGCCATCGGTCCCATAACCGGCAAACCAGATCCGCACTTTCCGTCGCCAGACCTCGGGACCCAGAGGACGGTACAAGACGCCACATCTCGCGCCCGGTATCGCGTGTCTTCCGTTCGGCGTCACCACGCTCAAGAGCGCACAGTAAGGGCGAGATTCCGTTTGCTCCACCGTGCCCAGGAAGGCTGTTCATAGCCGTGCCTCCGATTCGCACTCCGTCCGTGCAATCCGCGCAGGAAATCACGCTGCCGCCGTGGAGGAAGCCCGGTAGATTTCCTCCGTCTGGAAGGACTGGTCCGAGTGGCTGTAGCCCAGCACACGAATCAGCTCGCGCACCCGGCGTCGGCCCGTGGAATCGCGTTCGCAGTAGAGAACGAAATCCACTGCTTTTCCGGTCTGCGACCGGACGAATCCCTGGTTCAGATTTGTCCTGGCGCTGAGCGCCATATCCGCCAGCCGGTCAAGTGCATCGAGAGCGGAATCCGCGTGCAGCGTGGACAACGTTCCGCCATGGCCGGTGTTCATGGCTTGCAGCAGGTCATAGCCGCATTCGTCGCGGATTTCGCCCATGATGATGCGGTCGGGGCGATGCCTGAGAGCCGCGGCGACAAGCTGGCTCGGAGTCACAGCCACCTGGCCGGGAATGGCATCGACCGCCTCCCAGCGAACCGCGTTGGGATGGGCGATTTTCAGCTCTGCCGGCTGTTCGATCACAATCAACCGTTCGCGCAACGGAACGTGGTCGAGTAGCGCCTTCATCAAGGTCGTCTTACCCGATGCGGTTCCACCGGCGATGATGCCGTTCTTGCGCTGGCCGATCAGTTCGACCACGGCGTCCCGAACCTGCCGCGGCAGACTGCCCGCCTGGATCAACTCATCGGAGGTGAACCAGCGGTTGAATTTGCGGACCGTCAGCGTCGGGCCATACACCGAAGATGGCGGGCCGACAACGGCTACGCGCGAGCCGTCCGGCAAGCGCGTATTGAGGATGGGATTCTGACCGGTCAAGTCCTGCCCGAGAATGCGCGCCACACGCTCGATGGCGGCCTGCAAGCGTTCGTTCGTGTACGGCTGCTTCAGTTCGATCCGCTCGACAACTCCTTTGCGATCCGCAAACACGCCCGTCGTTCCGTTAATCATCAGATCGGAGATCGACGGATCGAGTAATAGCTCGCGCAGTTCCTCGGGAAAGAACGGCAATATAAGTTCATAGCTCATCGTGTTTCACCCGCAGTTGCAACTGCACTTTTCGCCGAATTCGCCGCGCTCGTTTCCGGGGTAATCGGATCGACGGAGACGCGGTTTTCGTGGAACTCGGTTATGGTTAATCCCAGCGGATTGATGAACTCATACTGCGGATAAATACGGGACTGGTCGCTGACCTGTTTGGGATTGAGATAGTACGTCACACTGAGCATCCAATGCTCCGTGCGCGGCTCACGCGAACTCTGCGGCGAGTAGTAGCGATCGACCGTCATCAGGGCCGTGCCGCGGGCAATACGTGTCCCTTGAACCATCTCCTCGGACATGGTGGTAATGGTCACGTTCCGGACCTGGACATCGCTCGATTCGATCTGGCCCGCCGTGACCTGGGAGACGAGATGATTGGCGTTATCATCGGTCATCAATTTCGAGGCGAGCGCCTGCGACAGAAAGTAGTAGTTGAGCGGATATTTCTTGGCGATAACATCGCGGTTGACCGTGTAACGGTAGTTGGCCCAATCGGTCAGATAGGTGCGTACTTCGCCTTCGCGCGGCGAGTAGTTCAAGTCTGAATACTGGATGGCCTGGGCGCGGCCCATCTCATCGATGCGGATATAGCGATTGGCAATCGGTCGGCGTGCCAGCATGAGGTTAAGCCCAAGCGAAGCGAGTAGCACAACCGTGCCACACGTAATGATGAGCCGGTATGCTTTCCGTTCGGCGTAGTGCGACGCATAGACCTCGTTACCGATACGGTCAACAAGAAGCGATTGCGCGGGCGAGAGCGGCGTTTCAACGAGAGTTGAACGTGGGGACATGGGGCGCAGTTGTCCTTTCTTCGAGAGTGAGAAACAGGATCGTCGTGTAGACGAGAACGATAGCGATGAGCACCGCCAGCGCCAGCAGCAGGACGAGGCGTAACGGTCTGGCGATTCCAAGCTGACGCAGACACAGGAAACTGACGATGAAGGTCCACATAGCGCGCCTCTCATCCGGCCATCATGGCGATGGAAGCGACCGCGCCGCCGACCTTGGAAACGCTGTCAGCCATGCCCGCCGTTCCGCCAAAGATCGCCTGCGTCATCGAGGGGATGAAAAGCAGATTGATGATGAAGGCGATAAAGACCATCGTGCAGGGAATGAGATTGGCCAGCCACATTTCCATCGAGTAGGTTCCGTTGAAGGTCTGCTGAATGAACGTGGTCAGAAACCCGGACCATACGAAGATGAATGCGGCGGCCACGGCGCGGATCATGGCAAAGCTGAGCAGCACGTCAAGAAAGTGAAAGAACTTCCCTCGGAAGGTCTGCGTCATCAGCAGCGGGATGAAGACCGGACCGAAGAGCGCCGTGACTCCATAGAGGATGAACGAGGAGCAGTTGATGAGAAACAGGATGGCCGAGGCGATGCCCATGAGGGCCTGCACGTAGAAGTAGCAAAGGATCTGCACCGGAGCGGTCAGCGACGGCATCGGCGTATTGTCCCCGGCTGTTTTCAAAAGCTGGAGCAGGTTGTCGAGCGAACTCTGGTCGAATGCAGCCACCATCGCTTGAGCTATATACGAAAAGAAGTGATTGAGTCCGAAGCTCGCGCCGGGCAATGGGTTCACCCAGTAGTTGATGAGCAGGCAGCAGACGATCAGCCGCAGCAGGAAACGGGTTAAGTCGCCCGCGCGGACCGGGTGCGCATGGAAGTGCCACGTCGTCATCTCCGAGGTGCTCCAGTTGATGACCATGCCGATCAGCGTGAACATGGCGATGCAGCTCAGCTCGGTCAGTCCAAGCTGCGTCAATGCGCCGCCGTTCTGTGTCGTGAGATTGGTCAGATTGTTGGTGAACTGATACAGCCAATCCACGCCGGAACTCGCGCTCGGAAGAGCCTGTGCTAACAACGTTGGAGATACCATCATCTCTGCCTCCCTCGTGTGGAATCAGGGAACGTAGGACCGCCAGGTATGGCCTTCCTTGCCGGCGGCGGAGTTATGCTGCTTTTTGTCCTGCTCGACCTGTCTGCGAAACTGTTCATCGCGCTGCCGCTCTTGCTCTCGCAGCGGCGCTGCTTTGTGCATCTCGTACCGTTGATAAATCGCGGCGCCAGCGATGACAGCCAGCGCCGCAAGGATGGCAAGCAGAATCTTCATCTGAAGGAGTTTCAGCATGGGGTCATCCTTCATGGAAGATAGGTCTGCCAGGTGTTGCCTTCGCGGGCCGCGCTGGTGTCGTTCGAGGCCCGCTGCTGCTGGACAAAAGCCGCGGTGTTGAGGTCTTCGACGGCGGCGTTGCGCCGTTCCATGTTGGCGACCGTCATCTGCCCGGCAATGCAGGTGTGAAGCGCGCCCTGCGCCTGCATTTCGCTGAGCTTCTGCGCCTCGGCGGCATTCAAAAGATTGAGCTGTTGAACTTCGGTATTGGTGCTGTCCGAGCTATCAAGCTGGCTCGAAATCAGCGATGAATTGGCTGTCGCATTCTCAGTCCTGCTGGTCCTGTACTGACCCACGGCAGTGAGGCAGTCCGGGGAGATCGAATCCGAGGTTTCGACCATGGCAAGTTGCGAGATACGCGCGCTGCCGAGCGACTGCCCCTGCAGGTAGCTACTCGTCCCACTGTTCATCGTGATCGTAGCCGTCTTCCACGCCGTGGCAGACGTGGACGGTGAGTTCGAGTTGAGCGCGATCTTGATGCCCGCCGTCTCACCGAACATGTTGGCGACATTCACGTTTTCGAGAGCATGAAGCGTCGTCTGCCACTGCTGTTTGAGCGAGAAGTGGGTAATGTTGTTCTTGAGCATCTTGTATTGCGTCTCCAGCGTGGTGAGCTGAGAGACAAGGCTGGCGTAGCTAGTGGGGTCGAACACGATGTCGCCGAGGCCAAACAGAGCAAAACCCGGCGTCGCGGTCAGCAGCAGTGCCGCTCCCGCGATGAGCCATTTGCGGTGCTTTTTGGCGTTGAATTGCATACATACCTCCAGAGGTTGGTTGCGTGGTTTACATGCATTGCGGGCAGGTTGGGTTGAGCCTGTCCAGGGAGAAACACCGGTCGTGATTGAGCAGAGCGCACGGCAAGCGGAATACCCTCTCCGTGATTTCGGCGAACTCAATCAATGCGCCGGCGACGGTGCGCTGCACGACAGGCATTCTGAGGGCGAGAAACGCCAGCAAAACGACGACCGCGTAACAGACAACTTTCCGGCGATTAACCTTTGCTTGCGTCATATCCCTTCCTCCGCAAGTTCACGGGCAACGAGCGGAATGATGGCGACCCAATCCTGGCCGGCGCGCTCGATGGCTTCGGCGATGGTGTATCCCTGTTCTTCCAGCCAATCGGCGCGGTTGAGTACAAGCGCGACGGCAACTTGCTCGCCGGTGGACTGTACGGCCCATGCGCAGTAGCCAAAGCGCGTCGCCTGCCGCGCCTTGTTGAGCAGATGGTTGTAGCGGGAGTTATATCGGCTCATGGGCCGCCGCCTCTCTTCACATCGTTGGGTCCATGCGGTGTTCCGCGTAGGACGGGATGAGGATGTCGCGGCCCACGTACACGCGGGCCCGCGAGCCTTCTTTGAGCGTGATGACCGGCAACCGATTCAGAAAGTGATTGAGCACTTGTTCGCCCTCAGCTGCGGACTGTTCGGAGATGCCATTCCGAATCTCCGTGGAAGCCGAGAGCGTGCTGCCGTTGTTGCCAATCTGAGCCAGGCCGCCAAGTCCGCCGATGGCCGCCGCCGCGCCAAACGCCATCAAGTATCCGTGATCGACCTTGGTGGCGAGCCCGGTAGTTCCAATCGGATCGAGCCCGACGTACTTGTCGAAATCGAGAGAGAAACCGTCCGGGCAGACGGCGCGATGGAAGGTTACGAACATCTTGCGCTGCTGGGCGTTGCCGACGCTCTGCACTGTGCCGATCAGCCGCGTCCCTTGCGGCATCAATAACTGCTGGTGGTCGTGGGAGTAGTAGTCGGTGGTCAGCATGACCAGAATCGGACCGCTGAATCCGCCGTCGATGTGGTTGGTGACAACACCTTCAAAGACCGTCCCCTCGAAGATCCGGTAGAGCCGCCCCTGATACTGATCGAAGTCATACGGGGCCATGGGATCGGTTTTGGCGTTCGCTTTGGATTCGGCAGCAGGCTGGCCAGGAACGGCGCTGTTTGCCGCGTTTCCGGCGGCCACAGTCGGCGGCGAACTCGCCGCGGCCGGGGCCACAGTGGGAGACGGGGGAGCTTCGCTCGCGTGCTCAAAGTCAATCGCCACGGTCCCGCTGTTGATGGCGTCCTGCTTTTGCTTCTCACGTGCAAGAGCGCGTTGTTTGGCCTCGGCGTGAGCTTCCGAAACGTTCGAGGTATGTTGAGGCGCATTGGGGCTCGATCCATAGATCGCGTCCCGTTGCGCCGTGGTCATGGGTGCGGCTGTGGTCGATTCGGGGCCGGGTGTCTCAGCGGCCTGGAGTTGCTGCATCGCGGCAATTAACTCCTGCTGCTTCTGTTTTTCATCTGCGTCGTGCTGCGCCTGTTGTTGCTGCTGAGTTTCAAAGCTCGACACCTGCTGCGCGTTCGGCGACACCGGACGCATGGTGAGGGTGCTCTGCGGAGCCGCTTTTTTGTTGCCCTTGAGCAAGCTCGTCACGTTGGCGATGCCGAGGATGGCGAGGATCGCCACGAGCGCAATCACCACAGGCATTCCTTTGCGCAGCGGCGGCTTTGCCTCCGGCTGCTCGGGGATAGTGGCTGGCGTATTGGGTGTCTGGTCGGTCATGGCTACTTCTCGCCTCCCGCGCGATGGAATTCGACTTTCTGTTTGCCGATGGCGAGATAGCCGCTCTCCAGCAATTTCGGCACGGTATAAAGCCCGCCATTGAAATCGAAGTTGATGAGCGACGGCTTCTTGTCCTTCACTTCGTAGAGCACGGGCGTTTCCTGGAACTGGCCGCGCAGATAGGTGAACTTGTCGTCCCGCCAGATTTGCTGGAGTCCAAGTTCCTTGCCCTTTTGTTCATTCCACGTGTAATCAAAGTGCAACGCGCTTGGGTATTCCGCGCGGAACTGCTCGGCCTTGGTCTGTTCCGCCTTGAGTTCCGCGGCCTGAGCGGCCTTCGCGGCAACAGCTTCCTGTTTCGCCTTATCCAGTTCCGCCGCAGGCACAAAGACTGGAAGCTGCGCCAGGCGATCTTTTTGAGCCTGGTCGCCGGGATTGATGAAAACCTTGGAATCGAAGTGCGCATCGGGGTCATTCGATACCTCGCGCAGTTGAAGTGTGTATTCATTGCCGTGATCGGAGACGATGTGAATGTCCGTGGCAGCGTTCGCCGTCTTGGGCTTCACGCTGATGAACCGAGATGCCACGTGGCCGCCGTCGAAGATCCAGTTCACCGTATCGCCCGCGAAAACGTTGGCTACCTTCTCTTCGGTGGGGAGAACGATGAGCGTGGACTGCAAAAGGCCGGCGCAAATTTCAGGCGGTGTCGCGGATTCCGAAACGACAACCGTGCGCGGAGCGCCGGGCTGGAGTGAGTGGGGATCGGTGGCGGCGTGAAGTTGGCCCACGGCCAGCATCATGCACAGCGAAATTGAGACAAAAAGGGTGGGGCGCATATATTTCAAGTCCTTTCTGTGGCGAGTTTTTGGTTACGCTGTTTCGCCGTGGGCGAAGCGGTCGATGCCCTCGGAGAGTCCGTATTTGGCGATCAACTTGGCGCGGCGCACACGATCTTTCGGTTTGGTCGAGAAAATGGCATAGCTGCGGCTATCGAGATTGAGCTTGACGACTTTGGTCACGCCGTCCCTGCGCATGTAGAGTCCTTCGCGGTCCTGCAGGGACTCGAACAAAGCGAGCTGCTGCTCGTTCATCTTGAAGAGTTCCGCGTACCGCTTGCGGTTGAAGGTAGCGTCCTTCAAAAACAGAAAAGACGTGCAGGAGTTCACAATCGAATCGGCGTTCGCGCCCAGGTCTTCTGCCGACTGGCCGATCATGGTGACGCCGCCCAGGTTCTTACGCACGGTCTTGATCGAAGCCAGAGCCCCTTCGAGCAACTGGCGATTTTTCATTGAAGAGAAAATCTCTTCGATCAGAATGTGCTTGGGGATGCCGAGATTGGCGGGGTTGTAGAGAACATCGTTGATCCGGCGCAACAGCCATACCATCAACGGCTCGATCAGGTCGGCGTTCTGCTGATTGTTGACGCCCTGGAAATCGAAGCACTGCAAGCGGGAGAGCGACAAGCTGTCCTCGACGTTGTCGAAGATAGCATGATAGACGCCCGTGCCAACCCACTTTGCAAGGTAGCGGTCGAGCTTCTTCGGCAGAAAGAGATTCGACAGGCGTCGATTCTCCGCGTCGAGCAGGTACATATCCCGCACGGCCTTGTGGATCACGTCGTCGTCTTCCGGTTCCAGCTCCGCGCCGCCGTTGGTCAAAAGCAATTTGACGAACGAATACAGGAAAGCGATATTGCTCTCAGTGGGTTCGAGTGAAAAAGGATTGACGCGCGGTCCGTCTTTGCCGATGCGGTCCACACGGCCACCGTACAACTCGACGACGCTTTCGTAGCTCCCGCCGATGTCGAAGATGTATGTGAACCCGCCGTACTTCTGTTCCAGCGCAACGGTAGCGTTCCCTACCACACTTTTTCCCGAACCAGTTGGCCCGAGAATGAGCATGACCCGCACACCGTCTACATACACGTCCTGAAAGAACGGCGTCCGTGTGCGTGTCTCAAAGACGTTCAGATACTCGTTCTCCAAGTCCTCCGAGTACGGGTGACCCAGGTTCGGAGCGAAGATCGAAGCGAGCCGCGCGTGATGGTCCTCGGCCAGCCACTTCGGGAAAACGTTGAATTTGTGGTTGCCAGGGAACAGCGCATAAAAGGCCGACAAGTTGCCCAGCGTTTCTTCCATCACCTGCGCCCGCGCATCGACAAAGACGCGATGCACGGCGGGCGCAAGACCGCGCAGCTCGTCCACGCTGCGCGTGGCCACAAGGAAGCGAAGCGAGAACTCGCCTTGCGCCTTCTTGTCGAGCGAACGAATGACCTCGCCCAAATCATCGACCTGGGTATTGGCGGCTCTGGCTCTCGCGCCGGTTTCAAGTGATGCCGTGTCATGGCCGCTCATGACGCGCGTCAGTACGCCTACCTTGAAGAACGAGATGAACTTTTCCTGAGCGTCGATCTCGCTGCGTGCTGCGGCCGTGGATTTCGGCCGCCATGTGGTCGAGAGAACGCTGTCACAGTCGAGCGTCATGAGGCCCGAAAACAAACAGGGCCGGGACGCCTCGGGCGTTGTCTTCAGCGAATACATCTGCACGTAGCGCCGACCTATAGTGAGGTGGTCGCTGTGCCACGCTACCGGATTCTTCACGATCTGCCGGTCCACGCCGTCATCGGTGGACAACGTATCCCGACTGGCCCACTCTTCGAGGTTGAACAGGTAACTGAAGAATTGATAGACGGCGTTCTTGTCGAGCAGCTTCAGCCCAATCGAGCTGCCTAGGTGTCCTTCAAGCAGTGTGGCCGTCTTTTCGAGGTCCGCGAGCATCCGCATGGTGTCGGCGGTGTGCTCTGTGGGCTTGCGCGTAAAGACCGCGGTATTCGGCGGCTCCAGCGTCAGGCACCAGTGCAGGTCGATGCGGCGGAAACCTGCCGTCTTATCGAGAAAAGACAGTCTGTCATCGACGAATGACTGCGTGACCGGGTTCGCATAATGCTCTTTGCGCGGCAAGCCGAAACCCGACATCACGCGCGTGTACTGATACAGGCACGATCCCTCTGGAAGTCCACGTAGCGCGCCTTCAATGGAGCGCATCTGCGCTTCGAGTTCCTGATCGGTCAAACCCTCTTCGTCGATGCCAGCGAGCGAAAACAGGCAGCCGTAGCCCCCACCTTTCAGCGCAAAGATGCGGTCGTTGACGAAGCGTGCAATCGGAACGATGCTGCACGCCGCCCCGGCCTTGGCGAACCACGGCGTATACTTCAACTGCTCAGTGTTTGCGCGGGTCATAGTAAGACCTCTGGCTCAGACTCAAGCCCCAAAGTTCGAACATCTTCGGATGTTTACGGACAATCAACCATGCACTGACGGCAAGCGACGGAAAAGCGATCAGCGCCACGACGCGGAACCCAACGAGGAAAACCGTTACGCAGACGAATACGATCGCCATCCATGCTGTGAGGTCGAGGCCCAGCTTGGCCCTCGGCCGATTCAGCGCCTGGTTGATTGGTAACGGTTCTCCTCGCTTGGTCATGGTCGCCTCCTACTGCATGGTCTGACCTGTCAGCGACCCTATCCATCCGGCTCCCCAGCCCAGAACTCCAGCGCCGAAAAGCGCGCCGAAAAGCCCTGGAATGGCGTCCTGGAACCTTCCCGACATCATGCGAATGCCGGCAAAGATCAGACCGCCGAAGCAGATGACAGCCCCGGCGTAAATGGCAAACGTGCGGAAGGTTGACATCAGCGTGGTCGCCCCGGAGAAGTCCATCGTTCCCTGGGAGTGCGCCACGCTCGTGAGCGAGAGCGCAACAAGGGTAGGGGCCATCGTGCGGATGGCCGAATGAAGAAAGGTTTTGAACGGACGTCCCGTCTGCCAATTGGCAAGCGGAATGGTTAGGCGTGTAAAGACAACAGGAAGTTTGATCCGCATTGGGCACCTCGAACAACCGGCTGGCGGTTGTGATATGCGCCTACCGTAAGCAGTGCGCAATCGCGTGTCCAATACGTTGCGTGAAGTCAGTTATTTAGATAATGAATAACTGAAAACGCTCACCCGAGTCGTGTCAGCTGATTCTCAAAGAATAGGGAGACCACCCTTCGGCGATTGACCGAAGGGTGCGGTCAAAGGAATCAGCAGCTTGTGAAGGCTGCGCGACCGAAGAGGGAACCGTTTCGTGGAGCAGATATCTCCGTGATCCCTGACGAGAAGCTGGCCCTTGGTCCCTTGCGGCATCTTCAAATGTTGGCATCTTTCGCCACTACTGACGTTGTATTTCGCAGGTAGCTATTTGCGAAGTGTAACCAAAAGGCTAACCAGGTCCGCTACAGCCGTATATGGTTCTGGGGCATTGTAAGCACAGAACCGCATACTCAACGCTTCAGCCCTCTCCGTGGCAATATCTAGGTGTTGCCGTGTGGTTTCGAACGCGCCCTTTGTGCCTTTTTCGTAGTCCGGTATATGCGCCTTAAGTCGGCGCATTACTTCGTCGCGGTGAATTGGCGCAAGAATATCTTCATAGTGCAACAGCAGCCACAGTTCGAAGCTTGGTACTGAAGCGATGGCGTGAAACTCAACGGGCATCCTCTCGTCATTGCGAAGCTTCCCGTTTAGCGAATCGGCCAAAGTCAACGCATCGAAGTAGGTCTGGTGATCGTCGCGGTCAAAAACGGCGAAGACCTTTTCAAAAGCTCTCGGCAAAATTTGCTTTTGACGGCTGCCCTTCTCAAACAACTCTCTGGCATACTTGACCACCTGCAGCGGCGCAGTGCCAATATCACACGGATGGACCTGTACGTTGGCCGTGTGGAGCCGATAGGAGGAGCGAATTTCGCTGAAATAATTTGGTTCGGTTTTACTGCCTTCCGACACAATCAGGATGCGGTTATAAGGCGCTCGCCTCCCAAGCTTGCGTTCAAGCTGTCTTCTTTGACGCTCTTTCGGAGAGTTGTCTCGCGTCATCAGTGCACCATCCCCATACTGGCATCGAGAAATGGCACACCTCCATACCTTCCCGTCAGATAACCGCGCTCCAAGGCCTCATTCTTTCGCACGCTGAATTCCGCAAGGCTGGCCAGAGACGTAGCCTGCAAAGAATCTTTTTCAACCATCCAGATCTGATCGCGTCGGAAAAGACCGGGGGCGCTTAACAAAGAAGTGTCATGCGTTGTGAAGATCAGCTGCGCCTTTCCCGTATTCGCCTCGCGCTTGTGGAATAGCTGAACGAGTTCGCGCACCAGCAATGTGTGAAGACTGGTATCAAGCTCATCGACAACCAAGGTCAGCCCTTTGCTGAGGATGTCCATCACCGGTCCTGCGAGAAAGAGCAGATTGCGCGTGCCGTTCGATTCCTCAAGAAAATCGAACATCACCTTGCCTTGCTCCGTCTGGTGATAAAAACGAAGCTGAGGTTGCTCTATCTCCTCGTTGCGCACCTCCGTTTTGCCACCCACCAGATCGAACTGCACCGTCTGTCCAGGCACTTTGTGGAAGACCACGTCGATGTCGACAATGCTCATGTCGGCGGATGTGAGAAAGTTGCATATTTTTCCGTGCGTGTCGTCATGTTGGAGCATTTGAATCGACACTTGCGGATTGAGGCGCGCCTGTTCGTTGAAAATGACCAAATGATTCAAGAACCAGTCAAAGACCGGCCTCAATGCTTCGCTGTTGAGCTGCACGGCCATCGAGAGGAAAAGGGAATTGGGACGTGTCGCGCTCTCCCAAAGATTCTTGGGGCCTTTAAGAGCGGAGCCAAACTCATAAACATCCTTCCCGCTTTCATGATCAAACCACCGCTCAAACCATCTCTGAGGCTTGAAGGCTTTGTATACGAGCAGATGCTCTTCCGTGATGCGCTGTTGCGTCATGGCAAAGCCATACTGGTAACGAACGCCATCTCGCAAAAACGTTACCTCAAACTCTGTGGGCTGATCTGACGAAATGGCGTCGAGCCGAAAGGGCTGCACCGCATACGTCTGCCCTGGCTGAATCACAGTGGCAGATTCGGCAACCACGCCACGCATGTACTGCAGTGCTTTGATGAGGTTGGATTTTCCGCTGGCATTTGCGCCAAAGATTGCCGCGCTGCATAGAAGAGCTGGCGCAGCAGTTATGCCCGTGTGGAGAACATTGGTCTCCCGGTCAGTCTTGTCTTTGGATGCGACCAGACTGAGAACTTGCTCGTCACGAAGACTACGGAAGTTTTTGACACGAAATTCGACTAGCATGGCACCCATCCCTGAATAATAATAAACGCATAAAACGCATAAAACACGCAAAAAATACTTTTATTTTACGTCCTCCTTGGGGTATTGGAGAACATAAAGCGAAAATTTCGATTTGTATTGGAAAAGCTTGGTCTGGATAGAGGAAATGATACGAAAGCTCATGTGACTTCTGTGTTGGGATCTTGCCGTTCAAAAGAACTGCACCTATGCTTCTGCGTATGGCGTCAATGATACCGAACCGGTTGTCGGAATGCGCCATGCCCACAATAATGGATTCAGCCGCCTGTCGCGTAAAATCGAGCGTTGAACGTTGATTGAGCAGTAGAGTTCCGCCGACGGCCAGCTTGTCAACGCCGTGAACCAATGGCTATGCGGTCCATGCAAGATGGCATTGAACAATATTTGGAAGGCGCTCTCTCCGGTATTTGTCTTGTCGCATTCGGCATTGAGCAGCTTCTGAAAGTTACAAGAGAATCGAATTCCTCCAGCACAATCGCCGTAAAATCAAGGTGCGTCGAGGCGGGTACGAATTGTGAGCGCAGAATCTGGTTCGGACATGACAAGAGAAGAAGGCATTGAAACCGTCTATGACGGGCCAAGCCATGTCGTCATTCTCGGTGCAGGCGCGAGTATTGCTTCGACAATTCATAACCCTGAGCCATCTGGGAAGAAATTGCCGTCGATGGACAATTTCATCGACGTTGTGGGTTTGAGAGAGATTCTGAATTCAGCGGACAGCGATTGCCGTACCGATAACTTTGAGGAGATTTATAGCTGTCTCTACGCCAAAGACCCGAGTTCGAGGACGATACAGGAGATTGGCCAGAAGGTTTTTAGCTACTTCAGCGGCCTTCGGCTTCCAGATACGCCGACACTCTATGACTATTTGCTTCTGGCGCTAAGGCCCAAGGATCTAATTGCGACGTTCAACTGGGACCCATTTCTGTTCCAGGCGTTTCTCCGGAATCGGCGCTTTACTGACGCTTTGCCACGGCTGTCGTTTTTGCATGGCAATGTTGCTGTTGGCTACTCGGCAAAGGACCAGAGGGCGGGGCCTATAGGAATGCGATCGAGGGCCACTGGCGATGAATTTATGCCAACGCCCTTGCTCTATCCGGTAACCCACAAGAATTACAACCAAAGCGAATTCATCACGCATGAGTGGGAACGGCTTAGAGTGTGGCTGGAACACGCGAAACGGCTTACAATCTTTGGCTATGGCGCACCTGTGACGGATGTTGAAGCAGTTGCACTCATGAGCAGTGCATGGGGTGATCCCCGACAACGCAAAATGGAACAAATCGAGATCATCGACATCCAGCCAAAGGAAATCTTGGCGGATCGGTGGCAGCGATTTATTCACACACACCACTACGAGTGCTTCGACAGTTACTTCCAGTCCTCATTGGCCTTTTTCCCTCGCCGCACAGGAGAGCGTTTCATGCATCAATTTATGCCGGTCACGCCCGAAGAAGTCTTTCAAGAACCGAATCCTGTGCCGCAACGTTTTGACACACTTGAAGCGATCTGGGCATGGCATAAACCTCTACTGGAGGCGGAAAGCAGTAAAGATGCTTCTGTGCACAGGGATGCTCCATTGGAAGAAGCAGAAACCGGTCTAAAATGGCCTATGGCCAAATCAACTCCACCGCCAACTGCAGAAATGAAGAAAGCGCTCGCCAGTTTCGGTGCGAGCCTTCTAAAGACATTCCATACCGAATACAAGCGCAGCGCCGAGAGCCGCAGCATGGACTATCATCGCGGCATCGTGATCGGCTGGCGGTACACGCTGGATGCACTCTACGGTCAGCACATTACCGAAGAAATCGTTGAAGCCGCAGCCGAAGAAGCCAACCTTACCATTCCGCCTGCTGCTGACATTGACGATGACGGCAACTGGATTGGCTTCGATTCTGGTGCGCACACCTATATCGGCAAGCTGCACGAGTAGGCGTATCCGCGCAATTCAGGCAACAGGTCAAGACTTGAGAGGAAAGCATGAGGGCGATGAAAAATCAAATATTTCGTGAGGAAGATTAATGTACAGAAGTTATACGGACCTTGGTTGATGCCAGAATTTTGAGGTGTTGCCCTTACCACGATTACGTATATGCCCCTCTGAAGGGTGACAATACCCCAGCGTACAAATTGGGCAACTACCGTCTTTCGCATGATCTTCCCGATGTTAGGTCCTCCAATTCAAGGGCACTTACGGATACAATCAAAGCCGTCGTTAAAGACTCTACAATGGAATATGGCTACTGCACTAAAGACAACAACAGTGTTTGACTGTGACGCTACTTAATCCGGAGTTCCAGAAACATCTGCGTTCATTGGCGTGCGAAGTGCAAGGAAGCACTTCCGATGAATTGGAACTGCACGAGAAACAACTTGCTTACAATGCGCATCAAACTCACAACGAGGCAGCAGTTCCAATTGCATACAAAAGATGCCGCATTATATTCGGTGGAGCAGCGCGAGCGGCGGACGATTACCGTATCGCATTTGTTGCACCAGTAAAATCAAGCACTCCTAAGTGCAGTTTCTCGCGTGTTTCCAGGATATGCTCTGGCGTAGGAAAATGCCGGATTGCAATTTCGACGTTGATTCCAAGGTCTCTTAGTAATAGGTTCAGCTCGGTCACCACATGGTCCCTCAATACTGCCTGAGCCCACTTAAACGTAAGGTGACGGTAGAACTGATAGTATTCTGTCACATGGTCCAAAGACCAGTCCCGGCCATTCCATCCCCAGTCCGCAGTTACGCTCATTTGATGAATTAGAAACATTCGCCGATATGCTTCAAAATCAAAATCTCTGGGAAAACTCCGCTTCTCTAGATCTTCCTGAAGGAATTTCGGCCCGAGCCCTGACCACGACTTCAAAGAACCGAGAATTCGTCGATATCCCGTCGTACCACCCAAGACCTTGGGAATCCGCACACACCATACTGTTTCTTTTGGCATAAGCACAAACCTCTTATTCGATCTGCTTAGTTTATCCTGAGGGGCAAGTTGGACATAAAACGACGGCAATGTCCATACTCGTTCTGGACTAAAACTTGACAGCTCGATCCCTGACTCACTTGATCTCTGTAATATCTCGTAGAAGGCCTCTCCGTGAAATGCCAGGTTCAAGACAATGTCTTCAATCGCACTCCCAATTACGCTTTCGATGCGGTATGAATCGCGCCCTATTGATTCAAGTACACCTCGCGCCGTCTCCACGTCATTCTCGGCTCCAATTAGTTCGAGATTTGGCTCCCCTGCATCATTTCTATGTGGAATGTGTCCTGCCAGCTCAACATCCTCTATGAACATCTGTTTTTCGAGCGCCGGAGCTTCGGGAGCTGACGCCGCGAATCTAAACGCCTTAGGGCTTTTGCCTAATGAATTACGCCTGCGTCTCATTTTCCCCTTCCTCATAGGTACGTTCTTCCCGATTCACCGAGTCGGCAAATTCACGAACTGGCCTACCCCACTCCAGACCATCTCCACCGGGCCGCATGGCCAGATACGTGTAAGCGAAGATGTCCTTGCCGTTATAGTGCTGGTATTTGGCGCAATACCTTACCAGTGCGCTCTGGTGATCAATCGATTCCGACCCAAAAATTCCACCGATCCCACCGGAAAAGGCTCTCTTGCGTGGTAAGCGTTCCAGCTCCCGGCGAATCCGCATTGACCAGCGAGTCCTGACAAGTCCTCGGTGCGGAATCTGAAAACGTGGGGTTCCTGCCTGTACAATTGCCGCCAGCCAAGAAAGCATCTCTGGGGTCGCTCCCATAAGCTGATCCCAGACTTCGGTTACAGCTAGCCAAAGATTCTGGTCTCCAGATAGTTCAGACAGCAATTTTGCATAACCACTGAGTTCTAGAAGATCAAGGATTGGCGCAACTGCTACCTGTATTTGTTGCTCGAACCATACACCTGCCGTTACCTTTACTGGTTTCATCTTTTCAAAGAGTGAAAAACATCCAAATAAGTAAGGCCGCAATAGCAATCGAACATCCTGTGGTTTTGTTTCGATCAGCGCATTGAACATGTTCTCGGCTGTGGCGTGAATGAATTGCCCAAGGTAGTCCGGAGCGCCTAACGGTTTCTGACTCCGAAGTAGCAAGGCGATGTGCGATGCGATCATCAATCGAAACTGTACGAGATTAGCTTGAAGATGTTCAGCCAAAACTTGAGTGTCCATCTCTGGCCACGGCAGATCACTGAGATGCCGCGACGTGACGAGATCATCGAAGTAGCTCTTGAAAAAGCGAAAGTGATGAGTCTCAAGTTTCGTTAGATACTCATGATAGCGACTCAGCACAGCCGCTGCCTGCCAAACACGATCACTTTCGATGAGCTCCTCTGACCAATGTTGAAAGAATGTGCAAGCATCCTCAACGAGCAACTTAGCGCCTTCCACTGCGCCCTCGGCCAAGGATTTCGCTACCAAATCTTGCTGGTACCACACAGGCGTTATCGCTTTGCCATGAATATCGATTTCGATCCGAATCCGTGGCTGTAACCATTCAAGTTGTTTTACTTCTTCGGATCGAAATGCTGCACGATAGATGGACTCTCTTTGGGTCCATCTGATTTGTACAAGTCGTTTCGGGAGAGTGGCAGGACTGCTCTCATCAAGCACCGATCGAAAGGCCAAGAGAATTCGAATGGGCAACACAGAAAATGCGTCGGCTATTCCTATTGCTTCGACATCTTCAGTAGGCGCGCCCGATTGACTTCGTGGAACCCCGCATATCTCGTGAACCGATGACCGCAAATGTTCAGTAAGCAACAGTGCGTCCCGTATGCTACCCGTATTAGTTGTTGTATCCACATAGCTGTAGATACCAGACAGCAAATCGCGAATGTTGTCGTATCGGTGTCGTTGCAGGTTCAATTTAAGGCATTTAATCGGAATAGACTGTAGTCTGTCTTCAAGCCAATTGGGCTGGGAAACGGCCTTTGGATTTAAGGCTCCTCCTGTGTTATAGGCCATACCAGTCGCCGAATCAGGTGACAAGAACCATTCGCTGTGTTGATATTTCTGCTCGAACCACAGACTAACAGAGGGGATCAATAACTTACGCCGCTTGTATTCTTCCAAGAGAGCGAGAATTCTTACGCTGAACTCAAGAAGTGGGGAGCTATCGAGATTGGCATGAGTGGCTGCAAGATCAGCGAGTGTATTTAAGGTATCCACAACAGCATTGGCCTGCCGATGAGCATGATTCTGAAATGCGCTATCCTGCCAGCGAAATCCTCCTGCACTGACCTGCCTCAACCAACTGCCAAAATCCGCAAACAAGGCGCTGGATAGCCGTGTCGGGTCAAAGAGGTCGAAAGCTCGACGACCGAGAGTCGTAAAACAAACAATTCCAATGCCGCCGACAATGACAATGAATGGCACTGCCAGACGGAGCGGTTCGAATCCAACAAGCCGCAGCGCAACTAGGCACAATGGAACAAAGGTTGCAAACGTCAGGTACCGGATGTAGATGTTTCCAACACGCTCCCTAGCGAGAAGATCACGTATGTTATTCGGTACCTGAGCATAAATCGCCCCCGCGGCTGCGGTCACCGCTGTGAAATAGAGGGCAATGAATACGCCTCCGATTTGAGAAAAGATTCCTAGCCAAGTGACATAATCGGAGGAATTCGGCGAATCCCAGCGCCAAAAGAACGGCGGGAGAAGAAACAATTCGAAAAGTTCTAAGGAAAAAGCAACGATTGCAGCAAAGAGCAGTTGAGAAAAAGCTACTCGAAAGAAACTAGCGAGAATGCGGCTGTTAGCCTTCTCCTCGCTCGCAAAATATCGAAGCTGAAAGAAACGGGCAAGAATAGTAAAAGTTATCCGGTGCGTATTGACGCGCAGGCGCCAAAATCTCCGATATTCCGACAATCCCAGAAATAGCTTCGATTTCATACCAAACAGGATAGCGCGATGCCGCTACAACGTTCTCAGGCTACGAGGCTTATGCGCACTATCTGTCACCGCGGATGTACGCGCCAGCGGAATATACCAAATATGGGCCTACCACCGCACAGCACCTCGGGAGGAAGGTATTCTCTCATCTGCCGATCTGCTGCGCTTCGGAAATAACGCACCGGGGCGCATTTCCGGTTGCATCATCGCACGCCAAGACAGCTTCGAAACGTCATTCCAGTACCCTTGTGAGTACCCTCAATTGCCTTAAAGCCTGGAATTCTGGCCAATACCTCTGCCGTGCAACAGAAACGGCCAGATTGATTACGGATGTGTGGGGATGTGCAAGGAAGCGCGACTTCAATGGTGGAGCGCGGCAGCATGGGCAAGCAGAGCAGTTCCTCCGCGACCAAACAGGGAACCGTTTTGGGGACCGTTGCGTGCCGAAAGTGCTCCAAAATCGACTTTTGGCTCCGTTTAAGTCATTGAAAGTAAAGATGCTCCATGATTGCGAGAGCGCCTGTTAACCGAAGGGTTGTAGGTTCGAGTCCTACCTGAGGAGCCATAATTTTTTGTAAGTAATTTAGAAACATCAAGTTACATAACGCAACCAAAAATGCCCCCAATAAAATGCCCCCAACGCCATCTCCTAAGCAATTTGTACCCTCGCACCCTATAAATTTTCCAGCCCATTTTCAGACACAGACTGCGAATTTGCGGAGCCTTTACTGGTTTCAGTGGCCATATCATGCCCGTGAGGATTATCTTCAATCAAAATCATCAAAAGGAGACTCACCTTGAACGTATCAATCAAGGAGTTTGATGTTGCAATGGAAGTTAAGAATAAGGGAATTGAACTGGATGTTGCGGACCCTCAAGGGACACACATTGGTGATTTGGTGGTAACAAAGGCCAAGCTTATTTGGTGTAAAGGCAAAACGGGACGCAAGAATGGCAAAGAAATCAAATGGAAGGACTTCATCGATTACATGGAGGCCAAGTAGCCCGATAGCCAATTTTCATTACTAAATTACAGCAATACATCGTTCTCCTGAGTGGCATTCTCAATGCTGATGAGTAGTATTGTATCAATATCGAAAACGTGATCATGTTATTTATTATCTATATCTTACGTTGACTCCCTTCTCCACTTGCTGCATTCTTCCGGCAGAGGTGAAGAATGAGCACACTTTTGAACATTCGAGAGTTCAGCGCCGCGCTTGGGGTGCCAGTTGAAACCGTCCGCAAATGGTGCTTCTACCGGCTGGTGCCGTTCGTGAAGCTGGGAAAGAGCGTTCGTTTTCGGCCCGAGACGCTTACAGCCATTCAGAGCGGCGAGTTTGTCGTGAGTCCCATGCCAAGCCCGCCGCGCCGCGTTATCAGCCCTATAACAACCCCTATACCTGCGCCGTCTACCGGCTGGATTCGGACACTTCCACCTGCCGCCTAAACAAAGAACACCCCCGGCCAGCGAGTGACTGACCGAGGGCGCGAGGACTGCATGAGCTACATGGATACTGCACCACTCAATTCCGAAAATCAACTTTTGGCCGCATTACGCGACTTCGATCATTGGGTTCTGTGGCGCTTGGTCGATGATCGCAAGGTTCCCTATCAGCCGAACGGCAGCAAGGCCAGCAGCACAAACCCGGCCACATGGAGCAGCTATGCAGACGCTAGTGCTGCGCTGGCTGGTGGCAAGTATGGCGGCATTGGCTTTGTTCTCACTGCGAACGACCCGTTTACCTGCATTGACCTAGATGCCACAGATGATGCCGTGATCTTGCAACGTCAAACGAAAACCTTCAATGAACTGTTCCCCATAGCCTATGCAGAGCTTAGCCCAAGTGGACGCGGTGCTCACCTGTGGGTGCGTGGCGCTGTTGAGACTCGCAAGGGAGACAAGATCGAAGTCTATTCAGACGCGCGATATATGACAGTCACAGGGCAGGCGTTCCCGGGTCGCAACTTGCCATTGCCCGAAGCACAGGCACAGCTTAACGATTTAATCGCCGCATTAGATCGAACCAAGCCGAAGAATACTAGTGTTGCCACAGGGCAGGACTTCCCGGAGCTTCGCACGGATGATGAAGTGCTCGGCCTAGTGCTGGCCGATGCTGTAGCCCATAACGGACTTTCGTTCACAACCATAACAACCACTTCTACTGCTCGCAGTGCTCAACACTCGCATGTGGACCTGTGCCCAGACTCGCCCTTCGCTCTCCGCCCAGCATCTCAATCAGGCCGTTGTACAGTCGGATCTATGCACTATCCACCTGCTTCCAGCCGAAACACCGCCCTATCCACGAAGGATCCTGCTCCGCCGTAGCCTCCGCGGCCCATTCAAATCCCATAGGCAGATCACCGCATCCGTCGAAGACCGCACCGGCTCACTGCAAACGCTCCTATCGAAACTGCCCGAAGAAACTCTCCGGCGGACTAGCCCTGTCACGCGGGCAGTTCCGATAGGAAGCTAACGTTTGCCGTTATCTATCTTTCCTTTGTTTTGTGACCCATTGCCGATGAGCGAGTTATTCAAGGGTATCTCGGGTCGTAGGGGTCGCATCCGCGGCTCGCACATCTCATCCTCGCTCAATGTTTCTACGCTCTTGCCGCCATCCGTGAGCCTCGATCGATCCAGACCTCCTCGGTACTCCAGCTCCTGTGAAGGCTTCGCGGCGTAGCCGAGCGTGGCAGGCTCACTTCCCGATACTTCGGGCGCATGCAGCTTCGGACGCTTACGTCCTTCCCAAACAGACAACTGGAGATCGTCAGTGGGCTGGCGTTTGATACTCCGGGATAACCGCCCCTCCGTTCCGTAATTTTGGTTGATCCAGCATTGCTTTCAGGAGGGAGTTAGTGCATTATCGGTAGGACCTCGGTTCGATCAAGTCTGATGAGGAATCAGGGGATTCCCATACCTGCCGCTTCGACCGTCCATTGCAATCCAAAAAGTCCGCAGGGCTTCTCCTCTGCTTTGCGCTCCCCCAGATGAGGGACGAATCTGATTTCGTCCGCAATGATTCCCCATCACCGTAACCTTTGAACCAATAGCATTCCGGAAGAGAGCTACGGTTGTGTTGGGTTGTTATTGCACTTTGTTGCATAAGTCCTAACTTCGATATGAAAGGAAAAGATCATGTCAGACGACCAAGACCAAGGCAACACTTCTAAAGTCGATTCCTCATCTCCGGTGCCCGGCCATCTTCAGGTGACCGTAAGCGGACCCGCGGCCCATGTGATGGCCGCGCTAAACAACATGAAATTCCAGCAATCTCCCACCCTGGAATTATGTCTGCACATCGCCCTTGTTCAGACACGCGCCTCCGATCCCCATCCGCCCAATACGCTCGGCAATCTCGGCATGACCGCGCCGGAAGTGCGCAAGGCCTACACAGAGCGTTGTGCCCTGGACTTGCTTCAACAGACCGGTTTTAGCATTCAGGCATCGCAACTTTCCCAGGACGCGGGCACAACGGTGCTGAAAGTAGCGGAGGACATGTTCGATGCGACCACTTAGATTTGTTGCGCTCGCCGGGCTTGCTCTGGCTTATGCATGTTCATTATTGGCTCTTCCCGCTGCAGACGCGCCTAAACCCACGTTAGACCAGGGAAGCATCGATGCCTATCACCCGCGGATAATCGGAATCACTGTCAGTTATGACAGGGAGGATGAGAATGCGATCCTAAAGGAATTTGAAGATTTCAGAAATGCTGTGGCGAAGACATCATCATGGCGCATTTTGATCGATGGCCAGCCCGGCTCCGCCGGCGTTCAGGAAGTCGATGTCGTGAGTGAGAGCCTGATCCGGCTCGAATTGACGGAAGGCGTTTCCGCTGCTGCCGCGTTGAGCGGTAAGGTCAGCGTGTGGTTTGCGGGCAGTTCTTCGCCCGAAATCAAGTCGAAAACGATAACTATAAAAGAGGCTGACCCTAAGAAACATAAGAATCGCACCTTTCCGCCGCAATTCAATTTCACCAGTGACAAGAAGAATCCGAACCTCGATGTCGCCGGATCATTCCAGAGTGGAGTGGGCGCAAAACCTCAATATCAATGGAGCGTACTGGTAAAAGCTCCTTTTGAACACAATGGGTGTCACGTAGTGGTGACTCCTGTCGAGCACTATGTCTGCAACTGGGTTTTGAGCGCTGGCCCCAAGTTCAACGGGGTCGCCAGCCAGGAGACGAACGCCGATCCTGACTCACTGAGCGCCAGTTTTCCAGTGGAATTCGATTTTCCCTTCACGAAGGTGGGCAGCAAATCCCTCCCCATCAATCTTTCCTTCAATCCCATCGACTATGAATTCGAGCGCAAAGCCAAGCAGGAGGCGGTTCTAGTTAACGGCAAACCCACCGTTCATAATTACCAGCAGAAGAACACTAACTACATCGCCTCCGGGCAGGTGCAATTCGTAGTAGGCTGGTCGCCCGTCAACGTGAACATCAACCTGGGGACCGAGTTCGGTTCGGCGCTTTCTCGCAGCGTTCTGAACCAAACCCCGAAATCCGGCTATTCCGACAATCCGCTGCGCGCCGTCGACGGAGCCGACGTGTATTTCAAACTGCCCAAAGCGGGGAAATACCCCTTCCTAGCTGTCGATGGCCACTACACCGTCCGCTCGCTCTTTCACCCCGAACCCTTCAAACAGGCCGGTGTGAATAACGGCAACGAGTTCTACACCACCAAGGCCCGCCATTACATCAACGTCAACTTGGCAAGGACGATCGCCAAAGGATCAAACTTCACCGTGAAGTATCTCTACGGTTCACTGCCGCCCACGTACAGCTTTGTCGATCATCAGGTGACCATCGGTTTCGAGGTCATTCTCGGCAAGTAGAAACCCTCGTTCGCAAACGAAACCAACCGTCTTGCCGCCATGAACAAAAGCCCTCTCCTCAGATCAGGCGCCGCTGGAATTTCCTATTTTTGTCATTGCGTGGCTTCGAACAGGAACTAGTTCCGCCGCTGGCCCTGGTCGATCCAGGTCTAGATGCCGGAATGAAGCCGGGAGTCACGCCGGGAAACGGGACGCCGGAATCCCACCGACCGAGTAGAAGCGCCGGCTAGGGTGGACTGCTCACGAATGATGCGGATCGAACAGGCCGCCTTCGTGGCCGCGGAATGCGGGCTGCTAGCCACGGCAGGCGCGCTGCAAAGAATTACTCCCGCACGCGAGAGTTAGCGTGTATTGTTTTCAGCAAGCTCAATCCTGGTACCAAGCGCCACCCTCCTGACTTCAGTTCGTTGAGCGATTCCCCAAGGATGTCCCATAAAAGGTCTTCAATGGTTTGCCGCCGTCGTGGCGGTTGGCACGGCAATCAATCTCTTCATTCGAGATCTTCCTCGTCTTTCAGTAGACATCGATCTGGTTTACCTACCGATTGCGGATCGAGAGGCTTCGCTCCTGGAAATACGATCTGCACTCGGACGCATCGCTCAAAACATCCGCAAAGCGATACCGGGCAGCGTTGTCACAGAATCAGCTTCTGATGGAACCAGGCTTGTTGTTCGCTACCGGTCGGCACAGACCAAGATTGAGGTTACTCCGGTGCTCCGAGGAACCGTCCATCCTGTTGAACTGAGGACCGTGTGCCCAAGCACAGAAGAACGATTTGGCTTTGCCGAAATCCAAGTGGTATCGTTTGCCGATCTGTACGCGGGAAGATGGTTGTCGTCGTAGCGATGATAGGCTACGTGATCAATGTGTCGCCCTGCCCAAGAGCCTTGATGGTGGAACCATGAAACAGACAATTCGCGCGGTCGACGAGCAGAAAGAGCGCAAGGGCACCTTGAAGGGGTTCGCCTTTGTTGGGCATGAGTTCGAGGAGGGATGGCTTGTCCGCGTCGCGTCAGGCGGCGTCGATTCGGCACGCCTCCTTTGGGTAGGCGGCACGTTTGCCGCGCCCCGCTTTTCAGTCGTTGCCGCAAGTTCATCGAATGGCCTGGGGCTAACGGAAGTAGACGTAGAGCCGATCGACGTGACAGATGAAGTCAAGGAAGCGGTGCTGGCGATGATTTGGGAATGGGAAGTCTGGGAGCCCGTCACAGTGGCCGGCACATGCGCCATCGACTCCCTCGTGCGCATGTTGGACTTGCCCCAAGACACTTTACTTCATTGGTTCAGAATCGCTGGCCGCAATCCCAGTGTGCCCGAAGATATCGTGCTCACTCTCGAAGAGAATGGCTATTCCGTGGAGATCGCTGGTCCGGAAGGTTTTGGCAAATTTCACGAAAGCCATCGTCTGGTTGCCATGTTCTGCAAGGACAATCCGCAGAGCGGCCATGTGGTTCTTATCTATGCATTCGACAAGGGCGTCTTCGATGCCGCAGGCGTATTCAAGCAGGTGAGCGACATCCTGTGGTCGGATCGGTTGGGATATACCCTTACAGACTGTTCCCGATTACCAGACTCGCGTGCAATGATCGTTGCTAGTTTTGCGTCTGCTTTACTCTGATCCGAATAACCGTGTGCGGGGCTGGCTTTACTATCGGGAACAGGTTTCCAGTCTGCAGGTTTTGCGGCCCACAGTTCCGCGCCTATTCGCATGAGGCCTCCAGGTTGTTGGCTGGCGCATGTCGACGCGGAAGTAAATCTGTGCAGCAGAGAGGCGTTCACGGCTGTCGCGCCCAGGTTTTGGATCTTGTTTACGATCTCGGTCGAGTCGTAGCCCTTGTCCGCGATCACAGCTTCGGCTTG
>Ga0207834_1000032_pt1 | contig 42024 bp, 41 predicted proteins | sample LuqExpMetagenom5_FD_187763 | JGI IMG/M metagenome (GOLD analysis project Ga0207834, IMG submission 187763) | Tropical forest soil microbial communities from Luquillo Experimental Forest, Puerto Rico - Sample 5 (SPAdes) | ecosystem: Environmental > Terrestrial > Soil > Tropical forest ...
GATAAGACGATAACCGAGATCATGGTAAACGGGCCCGACAAGCTTTTTATAGAGCGGGAGGGAAGGGTATCCGGCATCGGGACGGGATTCGAAAGTATCGAAAAACTTGAGGACGTGATACAGGCCATAGTTTCAAGGACCAACAGGACTGTCAATGAAGCGTCTCCGATCGTTGACTTTACTCTGCCTGACGGTTCAAGGGTCAATGTAGTTCTTAATCCTGTAGCTTTAAACGGCCCTGTAATGACGATAAGGAAATTTCCTGCAGAGCCGATGACTATGGAGCAACTGACGGCAGCCGGCTCGTTAAGCCCGGAGGCGGCGGAGGACCTGGGCTGCCTCGTGCGTGCGAAGTACAATATCTTCATATGCGGAGGTACGGGGTCAGGCAAAACGACATTTCTCAATGCTCTTTCAGCAAGGATCCCATCCGATGAGAGGATCATAACGATCGAGGACTCGGCTGAGCTTCAGATCAAAGGGATCGAAAATATAGTCAGGTTGGAGACCAGAAATGCGAACACCGAGGGCAAAGGGCGCATCACTATACGTGAACTGATCAGGACATCGCTTAGAATGAGGCCCGAGAGAATTATTGTAGGGGAGGTCAGGGGAGAAGAGGCGCTCGATATGCTGCAGGCCATGAATACGGGGCATGACGGGTCGCTTTCTACAGGGCATGCCAATTCGGCGGCAGATATGATGAAACGTCTTGAAACGATGGTGCTTTCCGCCGCGCCTCTGCCCCTTGATGCCGTCAGACAGCAGATCGCGTCGGCGATCGATATCGTGATACACCTTGCGAGGCTCAGGGACAAGACCAGAAGAGTTCTTGAAATAAGTGAAATAACGGGCTGCGCTAATGGGCAGATAGCGCTCAATCCGCTGTATATGTTTGAGGAAGATACAACAGGGCAAAGAGCTTCCGGTGTGAAATCCGGAGGCGATGAGAGGGTAACGGGCAGTCTCAGGCGAACCGGCAGCAGGCTAATCAATACGACAAAATTGAAAATGGCAGGAGTATCCTGCGGATTGTGTGGTGATCCTTACGTCAGATTATGATTCATATGCGATGAGTATCCGTGAACGTATTTTTTATACTGCGGCAGCAGCAGCGGTCATATTCGCAGTCGCTTTCGTTTTCTACAGGAGTTTCATCCTTTCTGCTTTTTTGACCCCTCTGGCACTCCTTTATCCCGGTATTAGGACACGTGAAATCATCAGGCGGCGCAAAAAGGAGCTGAACATTCAGTTCAAGGATATGCTGTATTCCATGTCCTCTTCGCTTTCGGCGGGCAAGACGGTCGAATCGGCCTTCAGGGAAGCCCTTAAGGATCTGACGGTCCTTTATCCCGAGCCTTCGGCTTTTATTCTTACGGAGCTCAGGAGGATCATCAGCAGGCTAGACATGAACGAGACACTGGAATCCGCACTCCAGGAATTTGCCGGGAGGGCGAGGCTCGAAGACGTTGACAATTTCGTGAATGTATTCAATATCAGTAAGAGGAGCGGTGGCAACCTGGCAGAGGTGATCAGGAACACTTCGTCCATCATAAACGACAGGATAGAAGTCGGACAGGAAGTGGATACGATGCTTGCCGAACGGAAATTCGAGCAGAAGGTGCTCAATGTGATACCTATCGTTATGATTTTACTGCTGTCGGCAAGTGCTCCGGATTATATGAGCCCTGTATTCAATACTCTTGCAGGCAGGATAACCATGAGCGCTTCCATCGTGCTGCTTTTGATTGCGTGGCTGATATCGGCAAAAATATGTGACGTCAAGCTGTAGTTGTGTTCTGCGGCACGACGCCGGAAAAATTATTGATCCAGTTGAGGTGTAATGTCTTATGCTGCTTGTACTTATCGTTTTCACCGTTATCATACTGACTGTTTACCTGCTTTCATACGGCAGGTATGGCGATATAACGGACGACCTTGATAAAAAAGCCTGCCCTATGAAAGATATACTTCCTATAGGGCTGTATTTGCTGGATACATTCAAATACAGCTACAATACCAGCTACGACAGGAAGCTCCTTGCAATGATCACCGAACTCTTCGGATACAGCAATGCGAAACGCATGCTCAGGGTCCACTGGGGCAATAAGATTTCACTGATGCTCTTATCCCTGTTTTTTACCATACTGGTCGGCAATTTTACAACCGCCGATACCGGATACATATTGTTCTGTATCGCACTTCCCACCGGTATCGCCGTATTTACCGACAAAGACCTGTCCGACAAGGTAAGAAGGAGAAGACTTTCTATACAGCTGGATTTTCCTGATTTCGTAAACAAACTTACACTGCTGATAAATGCCGGGATGACAGTATCAAAGGCATGGGAAAAGGTCTCGCTGGACAACACCGGGAGCTCGCCTCTATATATGGAATTGAGTTCTGCCGTGCAGGATATCAGGGCAGGTATACCTGAGCACAAGGCATACGAGGAATTTGCAAAGAGGTGCCGTATACCGCTGATAACAAGGTTTGTTTCCGTCATTCTGCAAAATATCAGGAAGGGCAACGCAGAGCTGGTTCCGATACTGAGAGTATATGCGAATGAGTGCTGGGAGCTTCGGAAGAGTACAGCAAAGAAATTCGGTGAAGAGGCCTCCACAAAACTGTTGCTGCCTATGATGCTGATGTTCGCGGCGATCCTTCTTATTGTAGGTATGCCGGCGGTGCTGGCTTTGAAGAATATTTAGTATGGGGGGTGATCAAATGAGTGATTTGATCAGAAGATTCATAAGGGAGGAAGATGGCCTCGGGACTGTGGAAATCGTTGTGATAATAGCTGTGTTGGTCGGGATCGCGCTTATTTTCAGGGATGCCATAATTAAATTCGTCACCGGTATAATGAAAAGTGTGTTCGCGGATGACTCAATTACAGAGGATGTCAACAGCGGCAATATCAGAGACAGCAACAAGATAAACTGACTTTAGACCGCGTGTGCAGGAAAACCTGCATGTACCGGGAAGCCTGACATTCCGCTGACGAGGTCTGAACAATGGGCGCATGAGGCTTGCTGCGGCTGTTTATAATGGCGGCTGCAGCAAGCCTTCTTTTTATACTTGGTTTTGGGCCGTAAAAAAATTTAGTAATGACTTGTAGGAGATGATCGTATGAATACGCCGATCAACGGACCGGATGAACTTGGATTCGGATATGAAAGTGATGCTTCGGCAAGCTTCCTGGTGGTGACCAGTGTCAACGGAGCGGCAGAATATCAATGCGGGATGCTTGGTCATAATGTTATAAGGTGCCTGATCCCGCCGGAACGTATGCTAAAGGACGGTATGACATGTTTTTATTATAATATTACATCCAAGGTACCGCTATCGATTTATTTGAAAAGAAAAAAATTCAGTAAATCGGAATTTCTTAAATTCATTTTTGATGTAGCATCTTCAGTAAATGATTCATATGGATATCTTCTGAATTCTTCAAATTTCGTTTTCAGACAGGATTACATATATATATGTCCTGATTCGCTTGAACCATCTCTGATATATGTTCCTGCGGAAAAAGGCTGTGAGAGCTGTGAAGCGCTGAAAAGCTTTGTTTCGGAATTGCTTCTCCAGCATATACAGATCGAGGGGTTTGACAACGGGAATATCGTACAGCGTATACTTTCCGCTTTAAGGAGCGAGTCCTTCAACTTGAAGAGCTTCGTAACACTGATCAGTGAATTGCTTTATGGCGGGGATTGCGGGATTGCCGGAAATACTGCCAAACCTGACCCAGCCGGTAAACAGGCGGCAGTCTTTTTCGATGAAGCAGCGGCAACGGTATGCGGCAATAAAAATATCCGGAAGCCGGATGCACGTTCGACCCCTCTGCTTGTGACATTTGCCATATTGCTGCAGCCTGTCATGGCATTGGCAATATACCTTTGCCGGGGGCTTATTGATAAGGCGGGCGCCAATCATACCGCAAATTATGCCGCGGTACTGATGGTCGTGGCTGCTGTCGATGTGCTCATATTCAAAAAGCTTCTGACTTCCGGACTGGCAGGGCTTAAGGCGAAAAATCAAGAGGTGCGGGAAGCGGTACAAAAACCGGAGGAAGAGGCTCTCAAAGTAAAAGCGGGCATTATGAAGGCCGAAATTGAGAAAAAAGATAAACCGGAGGTGTTTATGAAATTAACGCCTATACCGGATATGTTCGAACCGGAAATGCCTAAACTTGAGATGCCCAAACCAGAAATGCATAAGCCTGAAATGCCCAGACCGGCAATCGACAAGCCGGATGCCGTAAGGTTTTCAAATAAAACAGAACTGCTGGGCAGACATGCAAAAGGCGTACGCGTATTGAAAAGCACCGGGAAAAGGGCGGAGGAAGACGACATTGTCCTGGACAAGGACGATTTTATCATCGGGCGGCTCGAAGGACATGTCGACCATGTCCTGTACAATAACGCCGTCGGCAAGTTGCATGCGGAACTGATAAACCGTAACGGCATCAGCTGCGTAAAGGATCTCAACTCCATGAACGGCACTTTCGTCAATGACAGCAGGATAGAAAGCAACAAGGAGTACGAACTGAGGGTAAACGACAGGCTGCGGCTTGCGAACAGCGAGTACATTTTTACTTACCCCGGTTGATTTTTTTTGTAGAGAATCATTATAGTACGGACGCATTTCATGTGATAAAATATACTTGCTCCCGAAAGTGAAGGTATTCATTATGAAAATCAGGGGAATACGATATGTCAGTACAGGTCATCAAAGGCGATAGATCCGACGGATATCATCCATGCTTTCGGACTGCCTTTTGCGGATGCCCTGGGATATGCGGATAGATATGGGGTGTAATAATGGCAGTTCTGAAAAGTGCGAAAATATTCGCCGGCAGTTCCGGCAAGGAATTTGCAGAGAATATGTGCAGTTTTCTTGGCGACAAGCCGGCGAGATCCGAAGTAATAACCTTTTCCGAAGGCAATACCTATGTAAAAGCATGTGAGACAGTCAGGGGCATGGATGTATATCTTGTGCAGCCGATCGGCATGAATCCCAATGACGAGTTCGTGGAAATATTATTCTGGGCTGACGCTTTCAAAAGGGCCAGCGCTGCGTCGGTAACAGCCATAATGCCGCATTTCAGCTATGCGAAGGCGGATAAAAAGGATGAACCCAGGGTCTCCATCAGGGCAAGGGTCTGCGCCGAGTGCATGGAACTGGCAGGCGTCGACAGGGTCGTAACGATGGATCTGCACAGCCCGCAGGTACAGGGATTTTTCAAGAAACCTGTGGATCACCTGCATGCTCTTCCGGTCATGTGCGAATATATCAAAAAACTGAATCTCGACGATCTGATAGTTGTATCGCCAGACGCCGGCTTTGCCAAAAATGCAAGAAAGTACGCGGATTATCTGCACACCTCCATAGCGATAGGGGATAAAACCAGATGCAGTCATGACGAGAAAGCCGAGATCCTTGAACTCATAGGCGACGTAAAGAACAAGACGGCGTTGATTGTGGACGATTTCAGTCTGAGCGGCGGTACACTCACCGAGCTGTCATATCTTTTGAAGGACCGCGGGGCCAAAAAGATCGTTGCCTGCCTGTCACACATGATGCTGAGCGAAAAAGGCGTTGAAAGGATCGATAAAAGTCCTATAGACCTGCTGATCGGCACTGATTCGGTCGCAAATAAAAATATTCTGAAGTCCGAAAAGATAAAACTTGTATCAGTAGCGCCTCTTTTTGCCCAGGCACTGATACGCATCCATAACAGGGAATCGGTAAGCCCGTTGTTTACCAGCGTTTCCGACAATATCCTCAAACAGTCATATAAGTAAGCACAGACAAAATAGAATATTCAGTAGTATAGTAGTTTGGAGGGTCGCATTTTTAATGGGATGCGATCCGGAAAGTGAGGATAATATGTGGATTAGGGCGGAATTGAAAGAAAGGGCCAAGTCGGTTTTACGGACTAATTATTGGATGGCATTTCTGATCAGCCTGGTAATTGCTTTTGCATCTGGAAGCGGCGGCGTATTTACGTGGCGTTCAGGGAGAACTTCATTCCCCGGACATTCGTACACGCTTGATTCAGGGTTTATAGCTCTTATTCTGCTGATACTGGCTGCAGCGGCTTTTGTGTTCATTATAGCGTTAGCTCTTCGCATACTTGTATTTTATTCACTGGAAGTCGGCGGCAGGAGATATTTCGTGCAGTCGGCGCAGTACTTCGACAACAGGGGCTGTTTCGGGTTCGCCTTCGACGGCCGTAATTATACGGGTATCATATCCACGATGTTCCTGAAAGGCCTGTTCAATTTCCTCTGGTTCCTACTGTTCGTAATACCGGGCATTATAAAGTTTTATTCCTACAGAATGGTACCATATATACTCGCAGACAACCCGAATATAGGGGCGATCAGGGCGATAGACCTCAGCAGGAACATGATGAGGGGCAATAAGTGGAGGATGTTCGTGCTCGACCTGTCATTTTTGGGCTGGTATATCCTCGGTGCGCTTTGCCTGGGAATAGGTGTTTTCTTCGTAAATCCTTATGCTTTCGCCACGGAAGCCGAGCTATACCTGGTCCTGAGGGGAAACGCCATACAAAGCGGGATGTGCCGCCTTGATGAATTGAATCTTTACGATCCTGCACAAGCGGGGTATAATGCTTGATCCAAATGGAATGATAAGGAAGAAGATGTTTTTAAAAAAGCGATTTGCCGATGTGAATAACACGCGGATAGCAGTTGTCACTGAAGCGGAAGGGAAGGTTTCAGGTGCTCTGGCTTGATAAGTACGAGAGAAAACTTGGCAAATATAGTATCAAAAATCTGATGATGTATATAACTACGCTAAACGGCATCGTTTATCTTCTAATGCTGGTGGATAATATTTCCGGTAACAGTGTGCAGTTTGCTTACAGGATTGCTCTGATACCGTCTCTTGTTCTGCATGGAGAGGTGTGGAGGCTGCTGACATTTTTGTTCGTGCCGCCTCCGTCTTCACCGATATTCATAATATTCGTGCTGTATTTCTATTATTTGATAGGCTCGTCGCTCGAGCACGAATGGGGAGCCTTCAGGTTCAATGTATATTACCTTATCGGAGTTCTTGGGACAATAGTATCGGCATTCCTTGGAGGCGCCGCTTCCTCGATGTATCTGAACCTGTCGCTGATTTTTGCATTCTCGTACGTTTTTCCGAATTATGAGATAATGCTGTTTTTCCTGGTGCCGGTCAAGATGAAGTACCTTTCCATATTTTATGCGGCATTTCTGGTTTACAGTTTTGCCTTCAATCCGTTGGCTGGCCTTATAACAATCTTGGGCACCGCACTGAACTTTATTCTGTTCTTCGGTGCTGACATCTTTTTCAGGATAACGAGGGGCAGAAAAACATATTACAGCAAAAAGGAATTTCAGAAGAAGATACCCAAGATCTACGTGATGCATCGCTGTACGGTCTGCGGCAAGACAAACGTGGAAGACAGGAACATGGAATTCAGGTATTGCATGGATTGCGACGGTGACCGTGAGTACTGCATGGATCACCTGTACACGCACGAACATATCAAGGACGGAGAGAAGCATAAGAGTTAAGGCATCTGCTTATCCCGCCTGAACCTAAAAAACGCCCCGTTTCCGGGGCGTTTCTGTATGTGCGGCGTTTTGTACGACCGTATCCTATTCGAGCTTTGCGACCTTGATCCTGGTCCGCGCTCTTGTCAGGGCGTACTCCGTCCTGCTCTTTTCGATCGGGCTGAGCGGTCCGCTCAGACGGTGCAGCGCTCTTTCCTCAGCCTCTTTGGCTCTTTCTACATCTATCTCGTTGGGCCACTCGGCGAAGTCCGTTATGATTATCGTCTTGTCTTGCTTTATCTCCATGAAGCCTTCGGCTATGTATGCATTCAACTGATCGCCGTCTTTTTTTATCTTCATCGGGCAAGCCGCGATGGCAACGACCATAGGCGTATGGCCCCCAAGTATGCCTATTTCGCCGTCCGGGGTCCTGACGGTAAGCGCTTCGACTTCGCCTGTAAAAAAGGTCTTGTCTGAAGCTATGACCTCAAGGTAAAATGTCCGCGACATGATTTACCTCCTATTCCTTTGCGGCTTTTTCAGCAGCTTCGTAAACTTCATCAATGCTGCCCTTCATGAAGAAGGCAGATTCAGGTATGTCGTCCATCTTACCGTCGATGATCTCCTTGAAGCCGCGAATCGTTTCCTTTATCGGCATATACTTGCCTTCAAAGCCTGTGAAATTCGTTGCAACAAACATCGGCTGCGACATGTATCTCTTTATCTTTCTTGCCCTGTAGACAAGGTTTTTATCATCTTCCGCGAGTTCGTCCATACCAAGTATCGCGATGATATCCTGCAGTTCCTTGTACCTCTGGAGGATCTCCTGAACGCGGCGCGCTACGTTGTAATGTTCTTCGCCTACGATCCTGGGGTCCAGTATCCTTGACGACGAATCGAGCGGGTCGACGGCCGGATATATACCTTCCTCAACTATAGCTCTCGACAAAACCGTCGTAGCGTCAAGGTGGGCGAAGGTAGTCGCCGGAGCCGGGTCGGTCAGGTCATCCGCGGGAACGTAGACTGCCTGCACTGAAGTGATCGAGCCCTTCTTCGTAGTGGTTATCCTTTCCTCAAGGACACCCAGATCCGTTGCAAGGGTAGGCTGGTAACCGACTGCGGAGGGCACCCTGCCCAGGAGGGCGGAAACTTCAGAGCCCGCCTGTATGAAACGGAATATATTGTCTATGAACAGCAGGACGTCCTGTGAAAGCTCGTCCCTGAAATATTCTGCGATCGTCAGACCTGTCAGGCCGACTCTCATCCTTGATCCCGGCGGTTCGTTCATCTGCCCGAACACCAGCGCTGTCTTATCGAGAACGCCGGAGTCACTCATTTCATGCCACAGGTCATTGCCTTCCCTGGAACGTTCGCCAACACCTGTGAATACCGAATAGCCGCCGTGTTCAGTGGCTATGTTGTGTATGAGCTCCTGAATAAGGACTGTCTTCCCGACGCCTGCGCCGCCGAACAAGCCTATCTTTCCGCCCTTTGCATAAGGAGCGAGCAGGTCGATTACCTTTATCCCGGTCTCGAACATTTCAGTAACGGGCTTGAGATCCTCGAAGCTCGGGGCAGGCCTGTGTATCGGCCAGCGTTCCTTTTCGCCCACATCTCCAGCTTTGTCGACCGGTTCTCCAAGTACGTTGAGTACCCTTCCCAGAGTCTCCTTGCCGACCGGGACTTTGATGGAACTTCCCATATCGACGGCACGCAGGTCTCTCGAAATGCCTTCCGTAGGCGACATAGAGACGCATCGTACTGTCTGATTCCCGAGGTGCTGCATGACCTCTGCGACGACCTTTTTCCCATTGTTGTCGATCTCTATAGCGTTATAGATCTTAGGCAGTTCTCCGGTATCAAACCTCACGTCTATTACAGGACCTATTACCTGTACTACATATCCTGTATTTTCAGCCATATCTTTCACTCCTCTGCAGATTTGAGCATTTTCGATACAAATATTTATTGCAGTGCAGCAGTACCGCCCACGATTTCTGAAATTTCCTGCGTTATAGCCGACTGCCTTGCCCTGTTGTAGTTGAGTTTCAATTCGTTCAGTATTTCATCTGCGTTCGCAGTAGCGTTGTCCATAGCGGCCATCCTCGCGTTCTGTTCGCTGGTGAACGCTTCGACGAGCGCTCCGTATATGACGCCTTTCAGATACTTCGGTATCAATACCTCTATCATTGCGGCGGGGGATGGTTCATAAAGTATCATGTCATCGAAATGCTCATTCTCGGTCATTCCTATATCTTCCTTCAATGCTTCTATGTTGACGGGCAGCAGTTTAATCTGCCGCGTAACCATACGCATCGCATTGACGAGCTCCGTATAAACGAGATATACTTCATCGAGCTCATGGTATACATACTTTTCGAGCAATATCTCCGAGATATCGCGAGCCCTGTAGACTGTAGGGTTCTGTACGGGGTAATCGAAATCCTTGTCTACATTGAAATGCTTCTTTATGAAGTAATTCCTGCCTATCACGCCCGCCACGAAAAGCTGAGGGTCACCGGCTTCAGTTATAAGCTGCTCCGCCGCTTTGATGATATTGTGGTTGTATCCGCCGGCAAGCCCCTTGTCGCCTGTGATTACTATGATACCTACCTTTTTTTTGACCCCGTCGCCTTTATTTACGGTCGTATCCTCATCCTTGTACGGCTCCTGCGGCTTTTCGAAAAACTTGTTTTGGACGCTTTCACTGTGGAGCAGTATATCGGCAATCGTGCTTTTTACCTTGGTGAAATAGGGCAGGGCATGTTCAAGCTGCTGCCTGGCCTTTTTGAGCTTGGAGGCTGAGATCAGCTTCATGGCCTTGGTAATCTGCTCGGTGTCCTGGATGCTCTTTATTCTTGTTTTGATTTCGCGCATATTAGACATAAACGATCACACCGCCCTGCTACATTTTTGCCATATATTCGTCTATTGCGGTCTTCAGCTGGTCTTCCATCTCAGGCGCCAGTTTGCCGGACTGACGGATAGACTCGGGTACCTGCGGATAATGCTCCTTTATATAGGCAAGCACATCCCTGTTAAATTTTCTTACCTTTTCTGAAGGTATATCAAAAAGGTACTTGTTGGTGGCGATATAAAGTATTATCACCTGGTCTTCTACGGAGTAGGGCTCAAATACGTCCTGCTTGAGTGTTTCGAGCAGTCTTTCACCCTGCACCAGCTTTTCCTTGGTCACCTTGTCCAGATCGGAGCCGAACTGGGCAAATACCGCGAGCTCCCTGTACTGTGCCAGATTGACCCTCATTGGTCCCGCGATCTTTTTCATGGCCGGTATCTGTGCAGAACCGCCGACCCTCGATACCGATACGCCGACGTTTATAGCAGGTCGCTGACCGGAATAAAAAAGCTCGGTTTCCAGGAATATCTGGCCGTCCGTTATGGAAATGACGTTGGTCGGGATATATGCCGAAATATCACCCGCCTGGGTCTCAATTATCGGAAGCGCAGTGATCGAACCGCCTCCGAGCTCATCGGACAGTCTGGCCGCTCTTTCCAGGAGCCTGGAATGCAGGTAGAATACGTCACCGGGATATGCTTCACGTCCCGGCGGCCTGCGGAGCAGCAGTGACATTGCCCTGTACGCGACGGCGTGCTTGGTCAGGTCGTCATATATTATCAATACATCCTTGTGCTCGTCGAACATGAAATATTCGGCCATCGCGCAGCCTGCGTACGGGGCTATATACTGCACCGTTGCCATTTCGCTTGCGGTGGAGGAGACTATGATGGAATAATCCATCGCGCCGAATTTTTTAAGGGTATTGTATATGCCTGTTACTGTCGAAGCCTTTTGTCCTATGGCTACATAGATACAGATGACATCCTTGCCCTTCTGGTTGATTATCGTGTCTATGGCGATAGCGGTCTTACCGGTCTGTCTGTCGCCTATGATAAGCTCTCTCTGTCCTCTTCCTATCGGGGTCATGGCGTCTATTGCCATTATGCCCGTCTGAAGCGGTTTATTAACGCTTTTTCTATCAATGACGCCGGGCGCCAGGAATTCGATCGGCCTGATATGATCGGTTTTTACGTCGCCTCTTCCATCCAGGGGTACTCCAAGCGGAGTGACGACCCTGCCTATCAGTGCGTTGCCGACAGGCACGCTCACAGATTCGCCCGTCCTTTTTACAGCAGTCCCTTCCTTGATATCAATCTCGGAACCGAGCAGCACGCAGCCGACATTATCTTCCTCGAGGTTCATTGCCATACCGCGGACCCCGTTTTCGAATTCGAGCAGTTCGCCGTACATGCAGCCGCGAAGCCCATATATCCTTGCGATGCCGTCAGCCGACTGGATTACATAACCTACGTCCTCTGTGACGGTCTTGGTACTGTAATGCTCTATTTGCTCTTTTATAATGGAACTAATTTCTTCAGGCTTCAGATCCATAAGTCTCACCTCATCTATAGATAATGCGCATTTTACTGCTGATCGACCATATTTTTCCGCAATCCCGCCAGCTTCTTTTTAACCGACCCGTCATACACCTTGTCGCCTATGACTACCTTCACACCGCCGATCAAAGAGGGGTCCAGCTTTACATCGACCTTTATATCTGCGGCATCGTTCATTTTTTTGAACTTCCCGCATATGGTGTCGATCTGGTCATGTCCGATCGGGAATGCAGTATATATCGTAATGTCCATTATTTTACGTCTCTCATTTGCGAGACGCACCGATTCCCGCAGAATGCCAGGCAGCAAACCTATCCTTTCCTTGTCCGTCAGAAGGAGCACAAAGTTCAGTACCTCCTGACGCACCTTCCCCTTGAGTACCCCGGAAAGCACGTTCTTCCTCTCGCTTTTTGAAACCTCGGGGTTGATGAGCAGCATGTTGAGAGTTTTATCCGAACATATCGCATTGACCGATGTCAAATCGTCCAGATATCCGTCGAGGTCGTTTCTTTCCGCCGCGAGGTCAATGAATGCCTCTGCATACCTTGAATACGCAAGCGACATCAGGCAGCACCTGCCTCATCGATAAATTTGTTGACCAATGTGCGGTTCTTTTCGGTATCAAGGTTCACTTCGATAACACGCGACGCCGCAGCCAGTGCGAGACCGGCGACCTGTGCGCGGAGCTCCGTGAGCATTTGCCTGCGTTCGATTTCGATATCTTCCTTTGCCCTTGCTATCAATGCTTCGGCTTCCTTGCGCGCTTCCGCTGTGATCCGGTCATGCTCGGCTTCAGCCTTTGCTCTGGCATCATGGATGATCTTTTCGGCATCGTCTTCCACATGCGCGATCTGCTCTTCATATGAGCGCTTCAGCTCCATGGCATCGGCCTTCTGCTTCTCTGCGTCGTCTATGGAGTTTTGTATAGACTGTGTGCGGTTTTCCATAAATTCCGTAACAGGCTTAAACAAAACCTTTTTCAACACAAAATAGAGCAGAAGCAGATTCAGAATAGCAAAAACAGGCTTTATTGCATTCAGGCTTTCAAGCAATCTATATCAACTCCTTCAGCCAGTATAAAAGCAATCTATCTAACAAAAATCACCGGCGTATCGAGCGCCTTTGATTTTTAAACAGATAACGGTGTACTGAGGGGGAAGAGGTCTCCCCCTGTCCAAAACGTACAAATGATCCAATTTATCAAACTTTTCCAACCAGCATGACTGCGATAACAAATGCAAAAATTGCGGTTACTTCAGACATAGTAGCAAAAATAAGTGTAGTAGATAATATTTTTCCTGAAGCCTCAGGGTTTCTCGAAACACTTTCCGCAGTTTTTGATACAGCGTTACCAAGGCCTATTCCGGCACCAAGCGCTGTAAGCATTACCAGGCCGACTCCTATAGCTACCAATCCACTTGCCATAATTTCACCCCCTTATTCGATCGCTTCTTTTATGTAAATTGATGAAAGGAAAACAAATATATAAGCTTGCAGTATTGCGTCGAAAACATCAAAGAAAAAGCTTGCAAGCGGTAATATCGGTTTGATGAACACGGTCGCTTCATATACCATTTCAACGATTATATAACCTGCCAGCATGTTTCCGAACAATCGAAGCGACAGAGACAAAGTACGCGTTGCGAAATCCAGCACATGGAACGGCGCCATGACCGGGGACGGCTCGAGAAAGCTGTGTAGCCAGCCCTTGACGCCCCTGAACCTGATGCCTGCAAAGAGTACGAGTGTAACGGACATCAGAGCCATGCCGAGAGTAATGTTCAGATCCTTTGTAGGCGCTGCGATGGAAAATTGCGGCAGCCCCTCGAAAAACCTGTTGCCTGTCAGCTTGTACAGCTCCTCGGCAGTCGGCAATACGCTGAAAAGGCCCGCCATATTCGCGAATACGAGGAATAGCAGGATCGTGCCGAAATATGGAGCAAACGACTTCCAGTGGTGGCCGAGGTTGTCCTTGATGATATTGTTGATGGTGTCTACGACGAGCTCCACAACATTTTGCTTACCCCTGGGTATTGTCTTGAGATTTCTTGCGAATACAAGAGACAGGATTATCAGCACGGCCATTACTATCCACATCATTACGATACTGTCCGAGACGGGGATCGATAGTCCGAAAATATTTATTGAAAACAAATCGTTCGGTTTCATTATGCTATTAGCATCCAATGTCTACACCCTCTCACCGAAATAATTCCTTGTGATTCCGAATGCTTCAGTTATGCTGTTCAGCATGATCAGCAGAGGTATTGTCAAAATACCTGCAACAAAACCCCAGAAAACCCACTGGCTTATGTAATATGCCAGCAATAAAAACGGTAATAGTATTATCTGATTTAGAAAAAATATAACTCTTGCAGGGCGCTGTCCGAGTCTGTACCGGCTGCCTTCAGCCGTTATGCCGAAAAAGCTTGCGTAGACAGCAGCGTTGCTGCAAAATTTCAAGGCGCTCATTGCAGTGCCTGTAAAAAGCCCGATCAATGTCAGCCATCTGTTCTCAATAAACACCATATCAATTATCGACAGCAGAATGAAGCATATTAACAACCTTTTTAAAATAAACTGTTCAATCTTGCTGTAAAACATTACATGGCATCTCTCGTTTCATAATTCTATATTAAGTTTGCCCACTGCTTGCCGATATATTTATGTAAAGGTCCATAGTCCTCTAAATCCTGCAATAAATAAAACTAATATACCACAGGGACTATGAATATTCAACAAATTCTTTGACAGAAACATACTTTGTGCAAATTGGAGAGATGTCTGATGGATATAGGTTCTATTATCGGCTTAATACTCGGTTTAGGCGCTGTATTGGCGGGATTCTTGTTAGAGGGAGGACACCTTAACGATCTGGTAGCCCAGTCTTCGCCTCTAATAATAGTATTCGGAGGTACTTTCGGAGCCGTAGTACTCTCATTTCCTCTTAGTGAGATCAAACAGGTACCTGCCGCATTGTCAACCGTTTTCAAAAATAAGAAAACGGATCCGATAGGCATCATCAATCACTTGTCGGAGCTGTCGGAGAAGGCGAGGAAGGATGGACTGCTCAGCCTTGAAATGGAAGCTCAAAATTCGGAGAATGAATTCATAAGGAAAGGACTTTCGCTCGTAGTCGATGGCATCGAAACGGAAGTCATAAAGGATATTCTCGACAGGGAGCTTGAGCTGCGAGAAAGTATATATGAAAAAACTGCCAAAATATTCGAGGCGGCTGGAGGCTTCGGCCCGACAATGGGCGTGCTCGGTACCGTTATGGGCATGATCAACGTTCTGGGTTCCATGGGAGCAAGTCCTGACGGTCTCGGTGAAAAGATAGCGACAGCTTTCCTGGCCACCATGTACGGCGTCGGCTTCGCAAACCTCGTGTATATCCCAATAGGCTCACGAATCAAGGCAAAGGCGGCAAATGAAAGAATGGTAAACGATCTCATAATAGAAGGTCTGCTTTCCATACAGGCCGGTGAAAACCCGAGGATCATCAAGGAGAAGCTCAACCTTACACTGATCGAGAAAATGAACGGCAAGGGCGAAGGCAAGAAGGGCGCTCCTGCGGCTGAGACGGAAGCGGAGGGATAATGATTGGCTTCTGTTAAAACCAAAGTCGAAAAAGATACGACCGAGCGTTGGCTGCTTACGTATGCCGATCTTATGAACCTGCTGCTGATACTGTTTATCCTTCTCTACACAATGGCCAATATCGACAGCGAGAAATATCAACAGGTCGCCAGTTCGCTAAGGCACGCCTTCGGTAACTATACAGCTGAAAATGTGATCGGTAGCAACGGAGGCTCTCTCTCCATATTGGATCTGGGAGGAGCTTTGGATCCTGAGACTGTCGTGCCTGCGAACGCGGAAAAGCAGCAGATGGAGGCCGTGCAGAACGAGGTGCAGAACCTTGTCCAGGAACTGGGCCTCACTGGAGAAGTGACTGTTGCGACACAGGAAAGAGGCATATATATATCAATTGGGGAGCAGGTACTTTTCAAAAGCGGCAGCGCCGATCTGGATGAAACGGCCAGGAGTGACATAATAAAAATAGGCAGGGAAATACTGGCCAAAATGCCGGATAAACAAATGAGGGTGGAAGGCCATACAGATAACATTCCGATCAAAAATGCCCGTTTCCCGGATAACCAAGAGCTTTCGACAGCAAGGGCGAACAACGTCTGGCGCATCCTTGTCAATGGCGCCGGCATCGACCCAAAGAAGATCTCGGCTACCGGCTATGGCGAATACAGGCCTCTTGTGGCTAATGATACGGAAGAGCACAGAAAACAGAACCGCAGGGTGGATATCGTAATATTGAGAGAAATATATGATGTGACTGAGCCCGGCACGGAATCTGCCGGCTAGTGAAACAAAAATAAAACAGAGGGACGGTTCCGTCCCTCTGTTTTATCTGTCAAGCATTAAACTCTTCAGGTTTTTCCTTTGACACTCCAAATTCATACAATATGGCTTTGACGATCCGCTCGGAGGCTGAACCGTCTCCGTAAGGATTTACGGCCTTCGCCATTTTATCGTACTCGGCTTTGTCATCCAGCAGCTGTCTGGCCATCGCCTCTATCGTTTCCTTTTCCACTCCGGCAAGCCTGACTGTACCGGCTGCGACTGCCTCAGGGCGTTCGGTCTCCTTCCTGAGCACCAGGACCGGTTTCCCGAGCGAGGGCGCTTCTTCCTGAAGGCCGCCCGAATCTGTCATTACCAGATACGATCGTGCCATAAGGTTATGCATGTCCTGAACATCCAGAGGGTCAATAAGGTGGACGCGAGGGTTTTGCCCCAGTACCCTGAAAGCTGTTTCGCGTACTGCGGGATTCAAATGTACGGTATAAATGATATCCACGTCTTCATAAGCGGCGGCAATATCATTCAGCGCCCGGCATATATTTTCGAGTGGTTCTCCAAGATTTTCACGTCTGTGGGCTGTTACTGCGATTACCCTGCGGCCTTTGAAATCTATATTCCGTAGGGCTTCGTGCCGAAAACCGTAATCCTTGCGGACAGTCGTTTTCATTGCATCTATCGCCGTGTTTCCGGTCACATAGATCTTATCCCGCAAAACTCCCTCCTTAAGAAGGTTTGAACGGTTTGCGGGAGTTGGGGCGAAGTGCAGGTCTGCAAGAGCTCCGGCCAGTTTCCTGTTCATTTCCTCGGGGAAAGGCGAGTATTTATCGTATGTCCTGAGGCCTGCCTCTATATGGCCGATTGTTATTTTGCGGTAAAAAGCAGCGAGCGCCGCCACAAAACAGGTGGAAGTATCGCCGTGTACAAGCACGAGATCAGGCCTGTCTTTGTCGAATATCCCGGCCAGTCCTTCAAGCGATCTGGTCGTTATTTGTTCCAATGTCTGCCTGTCCTGCATTATATCGAGGTCATGCGACGGCTTGATCGAAAAAATGTCGAGCACCTGGTCGAGCATTTGCCTGTGCTGGGCTGTCACGCATACGACAGTGTCGATATAGGGAGATCTCTCAAGCTCTTTGACAAGCGGAGCCATTTTTATGGCATCCGGTCGAGTCCCGAATATCGGCATTACTTTTATCTTCTTCATTTTACAACTCCATCAGATGGTTTTTCTGCGACTTTATCAGTATGCTTTTCGGAGGAGGGTTCTGATACTTCGTGATCGTTGTCGGACAGATCCTCATGATCGTTCATGTATTTTGCACCGCCGAAGACAAAAATCGAGACGGCTAAAAGCAGGATAATTGCGCTCAATGCGCCGCGGTCCGCCAGCACTATTGCACACAGACCCAGGGTCGCACTGGCGATATACATTATCAGTACGGATTGCCTCTGGCTCAGGCCCATGTCTATCAGCCTGTGGTGCAGATGGCTTCGGTCGGCCTGCATGATCGGCTTGTGAGTGCCAATGCGCCTGATTATCGCAAACAGAGTATCAAACAGGGGAAGACCAAGCACAAGCAGCGGAATTGCGATGGATACCGCGGCATAGGACTTTATGGCGCCCTGTATGGATATGACTCCGAGCGTGAACCCAAGAAATGCCGCGCCGGTTTCACCCATGAATATTTTCGCGGGGTTGAAATTGAACGGCAGGAAGCCCAGTGTCGAACCTGCAAGAGCAATCGTGACAAGCGCGGTATAAACTGCCGTAGTCATGTCGAGATCTGCCCTGAGCAGCGTTACAAAAAACAGCGAAAGTGATGAAATGGAGGATACGCCCGCCGCAAGTCCGTCAAGGCCATCGATAAGGTTGATAGCATTAGTGATGCCTACGATCCATACGATCGTAAGGGCGTACGATATCACAGGGCTCAAAATTATATAGGGCGATGAACCGAATGGATTCGAAAGAACGGAGATCCTCGTACCTGATATCAGTACGACCGCTAATGCGGCTGCTATCTGAAACATCAGCTTGATACTTGCCCTGAGGGGCTTCCTGTCATCAAGGATACCTTCGCAGCCCATAATGCATATACCTGCAACGAGTCCAATAATCTCTCTTTTGGGAGTCACTACGTTTGAAGCGGTGACCAAATCGAAAATAAGTGAAATAAGAAAACCTGTTATTATCGCAAGACCGCCCATAAGTGCGATCGGCTTTTTGTGCATCCTGCGCTCGTCCTTTGGGATATCTACAGCGCCGATCTTGAAAGCCAGCCTTCTGACGATCGGAGTTGCTGAGAACGCCACTATGAACGCAAGAGCAAAGGTTATTATATACTCATACATGTATGACAAAATATTTACACCTGCCTATAGTCTTACCACTCTTATACCGGCTTCCTTGAGCAGCTCCATTGATAGTTCGTCAGGATAATCACCCTTGAATACTATCTTCTTTATGCCCGCGTTGATAGCCATTTTTGCACATAAAACGCAGGGCTGGTGGGTCACATAAAGTGTGCCGTCCTTTACGCTTGTCCCGGAGTAGGCTGCCTGTACCAACGCATTCTGTTCGGCATGTATGCCCCTGCACAGCTCATGGCGCTGTCCTGACGGAATATTCATTTGCTCCCTCAGGCAGCCGGTCTCCGTACAGTGTTTGCACCCCATAGGTGCACCGTTATAACCTGTTGAAAGAATACGCTTGTCCTTTACTATCAATGCACCGACCTGACGTCTGATGCAGGTCGACCTCGTTTTGATCAGTTCTACTATTTCCATGAAGTAATCATCCCACGACGGTCTCATAGCGCATACCCCCAAATTAGTAATATTGGACGGAATTTAAACTATTTTGTTCCGAACAACCTGTCGCCTGCATCTCCGAGGCCTGGCACGATATAACCATGGTCATTGAGCTTCTCGTCGACTGAGGCACAGTATATCTCAACATCCGGATGATCCCTGTTTATGCGGGCTATACCCGTCTTTGCGGCGATCAGGCACATCAGCTTGATATTCGTAACGCCGCGTTCCTTTATAAACCTGATTGCAGCTGAGGCGGAACCGCCTGTGGCAAGCATCGGGTCCAGAACGACTATCTCCCTTTCTTCAGCGTCTACAGGGAGCTTGCAGTAATATTCAACCGGTTCCAGCGTTTCCGGATCACGGTACAGTCCAATGTGTCCTACTTTTGCGAACGGCAGCAGATTCAGCATACCATCGACCATTCCGAGGCCCGCCCTTAATATCGGCACTATTCCAAGCTTCTTGCCTGAAATGACTTTTGTTTTGGCAATTCCAACCGGGGTTTCTATTTCGACTTCCTTCAACGGCATATTTCTGGTAACTTCATAGCCCATCAGCATTGCTATTTCGGAAACTAATTCCCTGAATTCCTTGGTGCTGGTATTTTTGTCCCTCAACAGTGAAATTTTGTGTTGTATCAGGGGGTGATCAAATATAAAAACCTTTTCCATAAATTACCTCCAGTTGTGTATTTCAGGCCTCTTGACTGAGTGCCGCATATCTGTGGTACTTCGTTCTTTATTTTATAATATTGAATAGACAAAGTCAAAGCCGTATCAACTTTTTTTAACTTTTTCAAACAGCGATCCGACAGCTTCCGCGATCTCCTCCGCGCATTGCCTGTATACCTGCAGCGAGCCGCCGAACGGGTCTTTTACGTCTTCGGATATTCCATAGACATATTCTTTCAATGCATAGACATTCCGATACGTTCCGGAAAAGCGGGAATTAATGTATTGTTTATGGTTTATGGACATGGTAAGTACCAGGAAGGCTTCCTGCATATCTGCAGGATCGAGCTCATGAGCTCCATGGGCGGAGAGGTCGCAACCGTAATCCTTCATTGCAAGGACGGCATTTGTGCTTGCGGCTTCTCCTTCGGTTGCGGAAAGGCCTGCAGATGTGGCTGAAAAGCCGCACCCCGGGCCTTCCTGTGCGGCCAGCCTGTTGAACAGGGCTGCCGCCATGGGACTTCTGCATGTGTTTCCAGTGCAAATAAACAATATTTTTCTCATACTTTTATAATGTTGCCGCCTGCGGCCTTCAGCATACGATTCATAACAGCCTGTCCGATGCCGGCGGTTTCCGGGGCCTCAGCCAGGATAACACCTACATTGTTTTCATCAAAATCCCGCAGGCACTTGAAAAGGTTTGTCGCAAGACTTTCGGGATTGCGTCTGCTGCCGAGTGAGATGAACTTGCAGTAGGCATGAAGGACAGGCTCATAAAGGGCGGCAGTTTCATCCGTCACAAGTATTCCGACATTGGTGCCGTCGTGGTTATAAAGTTCAGCCCTTCTGCCGATCTCGTCCGCCACAGGCTCGGGCTCGCCCTGTATGAGAAGCATCATAGCCCTTGGTGCATAATGCCTGTATTTCATGCCCGGCGCTCTTGGCGGGGCAGAGGTCTTTACTTCCGATGATATAGCCGGGTCGAACCGGACTTCACCCAGAAGCCGGGTAAGCTTTTCGAAGGTAACTCCTCCCGGCCTCAGGATCATTGGGGGTTCTACCGTGATATCCAGTACTGTCGATTCAACGCCCACTTTTGTATGGCCGCCGTCTATTATAACGTCGACTTTGCCTGACAGGTCTTCGATAACATGTTTCGCAAGCGTTGGGCTTGGCCTGCCCGAACTGTTGGCGCTGGGTGCGGCTACAGGTATGCCTGATTTTCTGATGAGTTCGAGGGCTATCGGATTGGAAGGCATCCTGATACCGACCGTATCGAGTCCGGCTGTAACTATCGCAGGTATTTTATCTGATTTGGGCATCAGCAGGGTAAGTGGACCGGGCCAGCAGGCTTCCATGAGCTTAGCAGCCGCTCCCGGGATGCTTGACGTCAATTCCTTTAATGTGCTGGTCTCTGCTATATGTACAATAAGCGGATTGTCCGAGGGACGACCTTTAGCCCTGTAAATACCTTCGACCGCAGCCTGATCAAGGGCATTTGCCCCCAGCCCGTATACCGTTTCTGTCGGAAACGCCACCAGGCCGCCATCCCTTAATACCTGGGCGGCATATTCGAGCTGCTTGTCCCAATTCGGCTTTGAAATATCGACCTTGATTATCTCTGTCTTCAATATGTATATCTCCTCTGTCGGGTACTGCAGCGAAATATATGGAATCGGCCGGTATTCCCGACCGGCAGCATTCGCTTTAGTATCAGTTATATATGGTTATTATTATACCACATAATATCCCGAGTACATTCGATATCGACGACAGTCTGCCAAGGTAGAGTTTTTTGGACTCCGGCACCAGTTCGCCGTAAACTATGTACAGCATTGCGCCTCCGGCAAAACCAAGGCACGAAGCTGTCAAATTATTCGAGATCTCACCGAGAATTGCGCCGAACAGGGCTCCGAGGCCCATGGGGACTCCTGAAAGCAGGGTGTATGTGAATGCCTTGATTCTGGAAAAACCGCCTGCGCGCATCGGCAGCGCCATAGCGATACCCTCGGGTATATCATGAATGATAATCACGGCTGTTATCGTAAAGCCGAGGCTTGCGGAAGCCTCAAAGCCTGAACCCACGGCAAAGCCCTCGGGGAAATTGTGCATCGCGATGGCGATAGCCATAAGTATGCCTGCCTTAAGAAGGCTGGAACTGGTCGTCTGTGTAAACATACGCGAATGCTTCAGGATCTGCTCGATGATGACTACTACGCCTATTCCGGACAGAATACCTGCGAACGCATAGAAAGTGCCTCCAAGGTTGAAGGCTTCGGGAAAAAGTTCAAAACAAACGACAGCTGTCATCAGCCCGGCGGAGAACTCCAGCAGACTGCTCATTAAGCGGTTGCTCGTCTTTGTGATCACAAATGCCGAAAGGCCGCCGATGCCGGTCCCGGTAAGGCCCGATATGAGCCCGAACAGGGTTATGTTGATAAGATGCTGCATGCCTGACCTCCGTATGGATCAATGGAATCCATGTACATATTTACCATTGTATTCGTGGGAGGGCCGCAATATCCATATTTTATGAGACGATACTTTTGATTGAAACTATATAGGTTGTGTAAGATCACAGATGAACCGTTATCATGCTATTGCGGAGTTTATGCTCAAAGAGCATATAGATTCAGACGAAAAGAAATCCGCCGCGTTGGTTGTTTGAAATTGCATTGGTTTTATGAATTAGAGCGTATTAACGAAGCACTGTTGAGGGCAAATCACTGTTTGAGCGGAGCGAGTTTGATTTGCCATAAGAGCTGAGTTTATACGCTCTATGAATGAAACTAGCAATAAAAAAACTAACGCGGCGGATATGCCTATTATACTTTTCACGCTATTTAATCTTCATCATAACTGGCGCTGCCGAGCTTCTCGGATTGGGCTGCGGTGATGAGCGCGTCGATTACTTCGTCGAGGTCGCCGTCCATGATCTGTTCAATCTTGTAGAGGGTCAGGCCAATCCTGTGATCGGATACCCGGCCCTGGGGGAAATTGTACGTACGTATGCGTTCGCTGCGGTCACCGGTTCCGACCTGGCTTTTCCTGGCTTGCGCGATCTCCGAATTCTGCTGCTCCTGCGCCATTTCAAAGAGCTTCGAACGCAGTACGCTCATTGCCCTGTCCTTGTTTTTATGCTGGGAGCGCTGGTCCTGGCAGGTGACTACTATGCCGGTGGGAATATGAGTTATGCGTATTGCCGAATCTGTCTTGTTGATATGCTGGCCGCCTGCGCCGGAAGCCCTGTAGGTATCGATCTGCAGGTCGTTCGGGTTGATGTCGACATCGACTTCTTCCACTTCAGGTAAAACGGCAACAGTAACTGTCGAAGTATGGATCCTTCCGCTTGATTCGGTGGACGGGACTCGCTGGACCCTGTGGACTCCGATTTCGTATTTCAGCCTGCTGTAAGCGCCTTTGGCCTCTATAGTAAAGACGACTTCCTTTATGCCGCCGATTTCAGTATCATTCATGTCCACTATTTCCGTCTTCCAACGGTGACGTTCGGCATAGCGGCTGTACATCCTGAACAGGTCTGATGCAAAGAGGGCGGCCTCTTCGCCGCCGGCGCCGCCGCGAATCTCAACGATGACGCTCTTGTTGTCGTTGGGGTCCTTCGGGGCAATAAGTATCTTGAGTTCGTTTTCTATCGAATCGAGCTTTTCCCTCGATTCGTCGAATTCAGCCTGGACGAGTTCGCGAAAGTCCTTTTCCAGAGTGCCGTCAAGCAGCTCCCTGGCTTCCGCTATATCGAATTTTACCTTTTTATATTCACGAAATTTCGCAACTATATCACTCAGCTCTGAAAATTCCTTCATCAGCTTGCGGTATTCGTCCTGGTCCGAGATCACCTGCGGGTCGGCCAGCTTGTGGTTTATCTCTTCATATCGGTTTTCCGCATTTTCCAGCTTATCAAACATAATGCACCTCATAAAATGGGTTATCGGTGTTTTATTATAGCATATAACAGCACTTTAATCCATACGGAAGAAGCAGGACGAAAGGGGAGGGCGGGAACCGCCGGGGGAGGGTGCGCGGCCAGGCAGTACAAGGCTTGCCGGGTCTGAGGCGTAAAAAACAGGCTGACCTTTCAGGTACAGCCTGTTTTCGCTTCGACACTACTTGTTACACTGACAACTGGAGCACTGAGCTCCGAAACTCATTTTATTACCTCAATGTAGCCGTTCTGTGTTTCCGCATATATGTTAACCTTTTGGGTGGCATTGGAATAGTTCTCGGTCTCCGCCTCGGCCTGCTTGTTGGACCCCTCGGCTCTGAAGGCGTTGCGGTACAGCAGGTTCGGGATCAGCAGGTTGATTCCGCCGTTGGAGGTCTGGGCATTTACCCTGTAGCCCTTCTCTTCCGAATCATTCATGTTTGCCTTGATATCGGCGTTCTTTGTCTTGAGGGTAAGGTCTACGGTATTGGCGCCATCCAGGCTCTGAACGTTTTCCACGAGGATCTTGCCATTCTGGGTCGCGACTTCAGCCTTGACGGCCTTCAGGTTCTTTACTTCGATACCTGCGTTTTTGGTATTTATAGCGATTTCCGTACCTATAAGATAATTGACGTCGACTTTGCCATTCTTGGTATCGACGAATATCTTATCGCTCGTAACGCCTGTCAGGTCGATGCCGCCGTTCTTTGTAACGCTTGTGAACTCAGCCGACACGGTATCTTCGACATATATCTTGCTGTTCTTGGTCTCAAGGACAAGTCTGTTGAGCCTGACTGCCGGAACGAATACATCGTATGCAACGCTGAGGTTGAATGTATCGGGTTTTGCAAGCTTCAGTGAAACTGTTCCGTTCTCGTCTGCGAAGCTGAGAGCGGTCTCTGCATTTTCCTGGGGAGTGCGGATCTTGGCTTTGATCAGGATCCTGTTTTCATCATGCTTCTTTACCGTGATCTGACCGTTGGCAGCCTGGAGTTCAAGGCTTATGCCTTCTGCAGCCGCAGCCTCGTACGTTTTTTCGACCAGTACGCAGCTTCCGAAGAAGTTGAATGTGCCCGTGTCTACCATCGAACCTACGAAATCGACTACCTTGTCGGCAACGCCTATAGCTACGTTTGTTACATCCTTGCCGAATTTTTCTGCCTTTGCGCTGAGTTCATCGACCATCTTGTCGAAATCCTTCTGGTTGTAATTCTTGCTGATCTCGCGCCTCCAGTCGTTGATCCTTTCCCTGACCCTGGCGACTTCGTCATAATAGTTGTGCTGCGGCATCTTTGGCGATTTGAAGCCTTCGAAGCGGGGGCTGCCTCCGAAGGGACCCTGCGCCTGACTCTGATTGTTGTCGAGCGCCTCCAAAAGTTTTGCGGCTTCTTCGCTGTTTATTCTTCCTTCCTGCAGCATCTTCAGTATCATCATTCTTTCTTCACTTACTGACATTTTAAATTACCTCCTTGAATGTTTTAAAGGAAATCCGCGCCTCAATGGCGCTAAACATCCTCCCTGAATTTTATATACTTTGTTTAGGTTTTCAGCAGATTCAATGCATCTTCTACTGATATTTTCCCATTGTCAAGTTCATCAAGTATTTCCATCCTGTGACTGTATTGCTCAGTCTCCTGGGTGTTGTATCTGTGCGTATTGTCGTAATCAAGCGCATTTGCGGCATCCTCCAGCCGGTTTCTGACGGTGGGGTATGAGATGCCGAGTTCTTTTTCCACCTCCTTGATATTTCCTCTGCACTTTATGAAAGTTTCGATAAAGGATTTTTGTTCATCCGTCAGCCTGCAGAACCTGCAAAGCTCGAAATGACCTTCTATTTTAGTCCCGCATTCATTGCAGTATATCGTGGTGACTTCTGTATCCTGCCCGCATACCGGGCATTTTCCAAGCACTTCTCTCACCATATAACGCACCTCAATTTATTTAAAGATATATTGCGTACTAATTAATATTATTAATTTTGACATTAAATATATTAATTATTCCATAATATATACTATTATTGTTAAACGTGCTTGTCAATGTTCCGTGAGAAAAATGTTTAATAATATTAAGCTGTATATTAATTTTATTAATCTCACAATTGAATATACGAAGTACTTTTAAAAATGTCTTTAATTTTTTTAAGAAAATAAAAAGCCAGAGAATTTTTTGTTCTCTGGCTTGCTTTAAATCACGTTTTCAAATCGTACGCCCTTGTGAGCCGAAAATAAACTCTGTCCATAATGCAAATAATCTCTGTTCACGTCAATCCCTGCAACCCCATTAAATTCAACCTTTATCATATAAGCAACAGGGGAGCGGATGTTGCCTGACCCCATTTTCCTCAATATATTTTATCCCAATCTAAACTCCATATCCCGTTTTCCCTTTCCCAAAAGCAAATAAAGTCTGTTCATGATTCAGGGTGAAGAGGGAGGGAAGAGGATGGAGGGAAAATCCCAATGGGACTCAATCTTTTATTCAATTTTTTTCAATCTCTTTTCTCAATCATATCCCAAAAGCCCTTGGGTATCAAGCCTTTTCTCAATCTCTTTCTCAATCTTTTAATCTCATTTTTAAAGGGATTTCAAAGGGTAGTTCAGGGAAAAATCAATCTTTTTTCTCGGTGTTTTTTTAAAAAAAGGCACTCCTTCGGTCGGCTTTGGGGCGACGTTGGGAATGCCTCTTGAACAATCTTTATTTGCGTCTGAACACACTTAATTTGCATGTGAGCAGACTTTATTTACTGAAGACAGCCCTGATGTCAGCTTTAAAGCTCGCGCCGCCCCTCCAGCGCCTTGGCAAGAGTTACTTCGTCGGCATATTCGAGATCGCCGCCGACCGGTATGCCGTGGGCTATCCTCGTTGTACGTATGCCGATCGGCTTTAAAAGCTTTGATATGTACATTGCGGTGGCTTCACCTTCGACGTCGGGATTGGTAGCGAGTATGACCTCACGTATTTCTCCTTCGCGTATCCTCTGGAGAAGTTCCTTTATCTTTATATCTTCGGGACCGACGCCTTCCATGGGAGAAATAACGCCGTGAAGCACGTGGTATATTCCGTTGAATTCGCGGATGCGCTCCATCGCGACAACATCCCTGGGGTCTTCCACTATGCAGATCACCCCATGGTCTCTCTTTACGCTGCTGCAAATATTGCAGGGGTCTGTCTCGGTAAGGTTGCTGCAGATGGAACAATAGCGCGTTTTCAGCTTCGCATCCCTTATCGCTTCGGCCAATGCTTCCGTTTTTTCCACGGGAAGATCGAGCACATGAAAAGCAAGCCTCTGTGCGGTCTTGTGACCTATGCCGGGAAGCTTCTCGAATTCTTCTATCAATCTGGCGACAGGTGGAGCATAGAAGCTGCCCATATCAGAACATCCCGCCTAATCCGCCCATACCGCCCGTTATTTTGGACATTTCGCCGTTGACCATTTCGTCAGCCTTGCGGATCGCTTCGTTAACGGCAGCCAGTACGAGATCCTGGAGCATTTCGACATCATCGGGATCAACGACGTCACGGCTGATCGTTATCTCCTTGATTTCTTTCTTGCCGGTAGCAACGACTTTTATAGCCCCACCTCCGGCAGTAGCTTCAACTTCCTTTTCCTGCAGTTCGGATTGGAGTTTTTCCATATCCTTCTGCATTTTCTGAGCCTGCTTCATAAGATTGTTCATATTACCGCCGCCGAAGCCGCCGGGGAATCCGCCCTTTGCCATTTTACTGCCTCCTGATCGTTATTAGGATTTAACATCATTATACTTACGCCGTTATTACTCGTCAATGATTTCAAGCGGGAGCCCTGTCCTGTCTGCAATACTGCGGGCTCTCGAAAGCAGGTCGCTGCTCTCGGGCTGCTTCTCCCTGGGTGCTTTTTTATTGATAATGTCGTCATCGAGGCATTTGATCTGCATCTCACGGCCGTCTACCTTTGCAGCCGCCTCTTCTATCAGTTTTAAATGTTCGGGCCTGGAAATGCTTGCCCTGATCGGACCTTCCTTGACCACAAGCCCGATCGTCGCTTCGTCCAGCTGTAATGCCTTCACATTCAGCAGATACGTATAAAGGGTCATTCTTCCGAGGCTTTTAAGATGTTTGAGTATCATGGGCCATTTTGAATATTCCGATGCTTTCGAAGTATCCGCCGCAGATTTACCGCCTGCAGGTGATTCCCTCCCGGAAGACGCTTTGCCCGTGTGTATTTCATCGGAGGCTGCATCCTGAGGCTTGTCGCCCGAGGACGCTCCATTGCCGGATATATCCGCGGAGGACTCCCGGCCTTTTACCGGCGTTAGCGCAGACGCATTGTATGAGCCTCCGGCAAATGGTTCGGCAACAGTACCGGCAGACCTTGCAGGACCAGCTGTCCGGAAATCACCGCTGTCCAGCCTTCTTTCCAGAGCTGTGAGCCTGTCCGTAATGCTTGCATCCGATACGCTCATGCTCCCGCAGAGCTTTACAAGCGTTACCTCCAGCATTACCCTTGGATTGGCCGCCCATTTCATATTGCTTTCAAGCGAAGACAACTCCCTTATGCAGCGAGCAATCTCGTCAAGCGTTATCATGCCGGATTGCTGCCTGATGATCTCCATTACTTCGCGCGGCACGTCGATCAGGTTGTCGCATGCGCCTCCGGTCGACTTGCAGATGAGCAGGTTCCTGAAGTACATGACGAGATCAGAAACAAAGTGCGCTATATCCCGGCCATCCTCCACGAGCAGTGCGATGTTCTCGAGTATTGCGGGCACTTTTTTCTCCAGCATGCATCCGATGAAGCCCGTCATGAAGGAATCATTTACAATACCTACGACAGACAATACGTCATCATAGCTTATTACCTTGTTTCCCAGCGATATACACTGATCGAGAAGACTGATGGCGTCTCTCATTGCGCCGTCGGACATGCGTGCGATCAGTTTTGCCGCGTCTGGTTCGAGCGAGGTATCGTTGGCGGACGAGATCCTGTCCAGCTGTTTGACGATACTTTCCTGGGAAATACGCCTGAAATCGAAGCGCTGGCAACGGGACAATATCGTGGCCGGCAGCTTGTGAGGCTCGGTTGTGGCCAGTATGAAAATCACATGCTCCGGAGGTTCTTCAAGCGTTTTCAGCAGCGCGTTGAACGCTCCCGAAGAAAGCATATGGACTTCGTCGATTATATAAACCTTGCGTTTAGCTTTTGTCGGGGCGTATATGACTTCGTCACGGATCGCCCTGACGTTGTCGACGCTATTGTTGGATGCGGCGTCGATCTCAAGCACGTCGACGCTGCTGCCCGACAGTATTTCACGGCAGACCTCGCACTCGTTGCAGGGCTCCCCGTCTTTGGGATCGAGGCAGTTGACCGCCCTTGAGAGGATCTGGGCCATGGTCGTCTTTCCCGTGCCTCTTGTGCCGCAGAATAGGTAAGCATGCGCGATCCTGCCGGTACTAACGCTGTACCGCAGTGTTTTCACCACATGCTCCTGCTCGACTACATCGGCAAAGCGAGTCGGCCGCCATTCCCTGTATAATGCGATGTATGACATATCGTCCTTCTCCTTGTGGATATGATCTCATAAAATCGATCCTATATTATAATAACACAAAAAACAGACCCCTGAAGGGCCTGTTTTTGTTTTATAATTGATTGGCTGTGCACCTGAAGTCGACTTACTCTTACAGACGTGACTCATATAGTTGGCTCTAACCAGGCATCCCCGCGGCACACGCCAGTTACTGCTTACCGTTGCTTCCTTCCGGACCTGGCGGGGTTCACAGGCTTTCGTTGCGCAAGACCCAGTTATCATCGCTACTTGCATGAGGCTGACTCTACAGGAATGAAGCCTCTGACAGGAATTCGACCCTGCTGCAGCGGATTGCAGGTACAAGGTGCCGCTACCTCCCCGTCTAGCACAGCCAAAGATTTAACCTGTTAAAAGTGTTACCAAACCATTATACTCAATTTAAATATTCTTATCAACACATTTCGCAGTCACGGACCAAGTATTTTATGGCAATACCGGCTGACCGGCAGCAGCCTTATGCTCGAAGAAAATGGACAAAAAAATAAAGCACTTGATAAATATTTAAAAATAATACCGATAATATAAGTGCTTTACTCAGATAATATCAAATCAGCCATTGTCTATATTAAAAGGAGGAACAAAAATGAAAAATTAGTATTATTGGCTGTGGCAATTATATTGTACCACTATTTACTAATAAAATATATTAAGTTTTTGTAACAAATCAGTAAATAAAAGCACCTGTTTGCAGGTAAACGGAGGCCTGCCGCCAGAATGAAAACAAGTAAAACGGTAACTCAGTTGTACAGGTAACCATATATATGCTAGAGTAAACATAAAATGGAGGGAAATGCCAAAAGGACTGGCGGTGCTGCCGTATTTGGTTGTATAATATAAACGAAGCTTTAGATGATGAGAGGAGAGATTGATTTGAAGGTTCGCAAGGCTGTTATTCCGGCAGCCGGTTTGGGCACCAGATTTCTGCCTGCTACAAAGGCACAACCTAAAGAGATGCTTCCGATCGTGGACAAACCGACGATACAATATATCATTGAAGAGGCAATTGCATCCGGCATAGAGGATATACTGATCGTGACCGGCCGCGGGAAGAGGGCTATAGAAGACCATTTTGACAAATCCTACGAGCTTGAGGACATCCTGAGGCGAAAGGGTGAGACAGAACTGCTTTCGCTGGTCGAGAATGTTTCAAATCTGGCGAATGTGAATTACATCAGGCAGAAGGAACCCAGGGGACTGGGACATGCGATATACTGCGCTCGCTACTTCATCGATAACGAGCCTTTTGCGGTTCTCCTCGGCGATGATATCGTCGACTCGCAGGTGCCTTGCCTGAAGCAGCTCATCGATGTATACAACACCTATAATACAACTGTTTTAGGCGTTCAGCGCGTTCCTGAAGAGGATATTTCAAAATACGGCATCATAAAATGCGAGGGAGTAGGGGACCGCGTATACCGGGTCGATGACATGGTCGAAAAGCCTGACCGCGATAATGCACCGTCCAATGTAGCCATACTCGGCAGATATATCATCACACCCGATATATTCACCCATCTGGAAAACGCAACTCCGGGCAAGGGCGGCGAAATACAGCTTACAGACGCGCTCAGGAAGCTCCTTGGGTCCAGCTCGGTATATGCGTATGATTTTATCGGAAAGCGCTACGACGTAGGCAATAAGCTTGGCTTCCTCGAAGCTACGGTCGAGTTCGCTTTGAAGAGGGACGACCTGAGGGATGATTTTTCGGCATATCTAAAGAAAAAGGCGGCGGCATTGAAAACCTGATCCTGGAAAAAGGTTTAAATCTGAATAGAAAGACCCAATTAATGCAAATAATACCTGTAAATCATTTTTACAGGTATTATTTATGGGAAAATTCTTTGGTGTAATGATCCTTTTGATATTGATATTTGCGGTAATGTTCACACTGAATTCTGCAGTACTGCGCTTGCTTTTCGGTATAGATGCAGCCGATCAGGCGGATGCTCTGGCGTCGCTTGTTGTAGCAGGAAGCTTTCCTGGGACGGATGCCGGAATTCCGGGGCAGGGAGGCGTGCAGCAGGGCACAGGTGGCACCCACAGTACAGGCGACCGGCAGGGTACAGGTGACCTTTCTTATTCAGCTGCCGATATCGCTGCACCGACCCAGGACGAAGAGGATACCGGGAAAAACGGTGACGATTACTTTATAACACTTGAAGAAATAGGCTCGCTCGAAAACATGAGTCTGCAGGATAAATTAAAGGCGGTATCGATACTTTCCACGGTGGACCGCGGGATCCTTGACAGTGCCGTTGAAATGGCGGGGGATGGGATCACTTACGACGAGTATGATGAGTTGAAGGCGTCGGCTGAAGTATACCTGGATACGGACGACGTCAAAACTCTCGAAGACATACTGGACAGGAACAGAAGTCTTCATGCGCAGGGAGGAAGGTAACAGTGGTCGGTTCCGATCGAATATGGCTTATCGGCGGGTAAGCGGCGATTAAAAGAAAAGCCCTGTATCCGGGGCATGATAGCCGGTTGGACGCAGGGCTGATTTTTTCCTCGTATCTGTTACTTTATCTCCCTTATGGCATATTCCTTTGTGCCAAGGCCGCATTTCTCCAGTTCGTTCAGCTGGATGAACGGATTCTTGCCGTGCAGCCTTTCGAACAGATGCCCGCTTTCTCCCATTTCGTGTGTCTTCGGGACGCCTGTAGGTATGAGGTTTTCGATCTTGATGGCATCCAGGCAGGCATTTTCGATCGCGACAATATCCTTCGACGCCATAACGCCTATGTCAGGCACGAGCGAGGGGGTGGTCATGCCCCAGCAGTCGCAAAGTGCGGTGATGCTGATAAGGAAGTTGATATAAAATACATGCCCTGGTTTGAAGGTCTTGAGGACTTCGTCCGTGCAAAGCGCCATGCCCTTCTGGAAATCTTCATAGCGATGTGCTTGCAGCTTCATGGCAGAGGCGGGGCAAACCTTGACGCAGTGCTGGCACATGGTGCAGTTGTGGTAATCGACCTGATAATGTCCGGATTCGTCGAATCTGTTGGCAAAATGGTTGCAGCTGTTGACGCAGAGTTCGCAGTGAGTGCAGGCGTCCTCGTTCCATTCAATGCCGCCCTCGAGGCTGTGTATCTGGTGCCTGGTCCTGTCCGTGACACAGCCCATCGCGATATTCTTGCAGGCGCCGCCGTATCCGCAGACTCCGTGCCCTTTGACATGCGAAAGGTCTATCATTACCTCGGCGTCCTGTATATTGCCCGCAACATCAATGTTCTTAAAGGTTTTGTAGTCGACGTACTTTTCATAGTAATACTTTCCCGTAACACCGCAGGCGTCCACGATAGGGCAGCCAAAGTAATCCTCGCTGTATCCCCTTGCTTTTGCCTCTAATGTGACCTGGTCGGTTATGTATACCTTTGCCCCGTATTCCTTCAGCTTGTCCACAAGGATTTTTACAAAAAGCGGCGGGATGGTGGAATATCCTATAAACCGGCCCAGATGCATTTTGACAGCTGTCAGTTTACCCCTGACAACATCTTGCATTCCCATCTGATCTATAAGACGGCCGAACCTTGCGGGCAGTGTCTGTTCAGAATCGTATTTCTCAAATTCTACCGATGAAAATAAAACTTCCGAAGCCATGCATATCCTCCTTCGATCTCTGATCAATCCATATTAGTACCCTTTTCTTAGTATTTTATCATGAGTCGATCTCTTTATAAATATAAGTTACCACGGAACCTTTTACAGTGACCAGCACGTATTTCGCGGCGGACGTTTTGCCGGATTTGAGGCCATCCACTTCGTATCCGGCGGATTCTATATACCTGACTCCGTTTTCCAGATAGCTTTTATTTTCGTTACCCTGGTAGAATACCCACACATTGCGGAGGGTTTTATACCTATAGTCGGAGATCGTCTTTTTGAACAGGTCCAGCTCGAGCTTGTCGGTAAAGGTATCCGGCGAATTCTCCATGAATATGAATACATTCTTGCCTTTGAACGAATTGAGGTCATTCTGGAACTTGAGCCACTGACCCGGATCACTCTTGCGCAGGCTGTTTTCCCTTGTATCGAGCTTGATGAAGCGGCTGTTCTTGATATCCGTTTTAGAATAGAGATAATCCGTCGCTTTCGTGCTCTTCAGGTTCACTGTATGTGTAGCTGTGACCGGCTTCTTTATGAGACTCGTGACCGATTCATGCGATCCGTCTCCGACTACTGCGCCTATATCGAAGTATTTGTTGACCTTGCCCGCAAATAACTTTACCAGGTTTTTTTCGATCGTAGTTTTTGGAGCTCTTGACTGGCCCAGTACTCCGAACCTGAACGAGTCCGAGGTGGCTTTGCTGAAGCTCACGGCTTTGTTTGCATCGTCGGCAAACGGCGTATCCTGGGGCACTTTAAGATTACTGACAGACGGATAGCCGCTGTTTGTCACCGTCAGATCGTCGAAGTACAGATATCCCGCGTCGGACAACTGTTCTCCGTTTTCGGGATTGACCAGCACCTGGTAGATGCGGGTCAGTTTTGCCGGCATTTTGATGTTATCGACAGGTACCTCTATGTATTTCCACCCGGTCCAGTCCTCAGTTCTCGTAAGATCCACGACCTGCTGTGCTCCGTTGGCGTCGTAAAGTTCCGCACGCAGCCAGCATGAGTTTCCATGGTCGTTATATACCTGAAGGCCTATTTTGGAAGTGCCCTCGCCCAGCAAGTATCCTCCGTTCTGAGGCGTCATGTACGCAGCGCGTGTCACGTCTGTGTTCGTTGTGAAGTCATAAACGAGCATTCCCGAAGAATTGCCCGACTTCTTCTGATCCGTTGAAATGCCATATGTGCCCTGGACCGCTGCGGGATAGGAGGTAAATGCCCCATTCGCGGCTTCGAAATTATCTATGACCGTGACCTTGTCGGAGGATACCGAAGCAGTACAGTACGCATGGGCGGTCCCGAAGGATGCGTCGATATACCCTGCTCCGCCTGCCGTGGCGGTAAAGATACCATTGGAGAACTTGCCGAATTTTCCTGTTACCTTCCAGGTCAGATCGGAAGGTTCTATGGAAGCAACGTAGCCTTTAGGGTTGATCCCCTTTATCGAGAAGGTTTTAGACTGGCCGACAGGCAGTTTCACACTTTTGGTATTGAGTATGATGACTGAGGGCTTGGAAAGTACGCTTATATTCATTGAGGCTGAAATACCGCCTACCTTGGCTGTAACTTTGCCCTCCCCGTATGTCGTCGGGCGCAGCACATTGCCTTTGAATGTGCCCTTGACGCCCGTAACGCTCCATTTGACCGACGCAGGATCAACTTCGATGGGGTTGCCATATTTGTCCACGCCTTTGACGGTAAATGCCCTCGTTGCATTAGTAAAAATATATTTGTCAGATGTATCCACTACCAAAGCGGCAAGCGGAGCTTTCGGAGCCGAGGTGAACACGCCGAGCCCTACAAGCACGTTTCTCGTGGTGCCGTCAGACGGGCTGTTCATGACCTTTACGCCCGTATTGCCATACGGTCTTGCGACCATTGTAGTCGAACCGCCGCCATCCATGTTTATTGCGTTGTATGCGCCGAGGCCCTTCATGAACAAGGCCATATCCTTCTGTGTCAGGCCTATGCTTGAGGTTTGCCTGCCGTCAACTGTGACGAGCCAGAGCGTCTTGCCGTCCTTTGAACTTCCTACGGCTGTTTTGGGGCTTTTAATTGTAACATCCGACGCATTGAATGAGAAGGCAGCCGGGACAGCGCCGTCCTTGACAAGCTCCGAGCTCCCCGATACAGCCATCTTCAAATTGTTCCAGCCAGGTGTGGTATTAATGTTGAATGAAACGCTGTCGCCTATCAGGAAAGCCTGCTGGAGCTTTGCCGCTCCATCCGCCCGAGTCACCACGACATAGCCGTTTTCAGGGATCGCAGCAGCCGGCTGGTTTGTGAGGAATTGTGTCACGACGCCGTTTACAACGACCATCTGAAAAATGTCGGGCATTTCAGTAGATGCGCCGACTGCCGTTTTACCCCATTTCTTGTCGAATATATTTATGTCTGCGGATTTAGCCTTATTTCCTACATTATATTGCTCAACGGGAATATTTGCGCCGTTCGGGGAAGTGAGGCTCATACTGACCTTCCAGTAGTCGAGCAGGATCTCATTCAGGTTATTTATCGCAAATGTAGCCATGGTGTTGCCGTATTTATTGAAACTGCTGTATGCAGCCTTGATATCCGAGGACTGTACGATAGCCCCGACAGGAAAGCCGTTGCCGCTGCCAGAGGAAGTGAAGAAGCTTGCGTTGATCGCGGCCACTGCATTTCTTTGCGCGGCCATTTTGCTGGTTGTTGCCGTCTTGCCGACAGATTCTGTATTGGTCAGCGTGTCGACGCTTATATACGGGTTGGAAAGATCAACCTTAAGTACCTGAAAGTTATACCAGCCGTCAGTAGTAAAACGCATGATGTTTTCAAGCGTTACTCCCTGTGTGACAGTCTGCGTGCTGCGTTCCTCATGGATGACGCCTGAACTGGCGGCATAAGTATCCGCTGCTGTACAAGGCAGCAGCAAAAAGGCAGCAAGCAGACATGCAGCCAGAACCTTGGCTTTTCTTTTGTTTTTTAGCATTTTGACCTCCGTTATTCGTGCCAACCGTCCAGGCCGGAGCGTTTGACGGCGCCGAATATGTTGTTTTTTATTTCCCTGTTGTCAACAGACAGATCTCTGAGCAGGTCCTTGATGTACTGACGTTTTGTATGACCATTGGCCGTACAGGGATTTTGAACGATTTGCAGTGCATTTTCCTTGACGAACGCCCGGATCTCTTTTTCCTCGGCGTAGATCAAAGGACGTATGACGGTGATGCCTTTCCTGTCAAGGTAGGTCACCGGTGAAAAGGAATGTATACTGCCTTCATAAAAGGTACTTAAAAGCAGGGTTTCAATTACATCATCACGGTTATGAGCCAGGGCGACTTTGTTGCAGCCATTTCGTAAAGCCGAGCTGTTCAGGGCGCCCCGTCTGAGATTTGCGCAAAGCGAGCACGGGTTTTTCTCCTGCCTTGCTTCAAAAACGATCTTGCCTATGTATGTATCCTCTATTATGTACTCAACGCCGAGCTCCCCGCATAACCTCGCGACCGGGGAATAATCCGGCTCCCCAATGCCCATTGCGATCGTAATCGCCTTGAGCTCGAACCTGACAGGATAGAAATCCATCAGCTTCCGAAGCGCAATGAGCAGTGTCAGAGAATCCTTGCCGCCCGAGACTCCTACTGCTATCCGGTCTCCCTCCTGTATCATGGCGTAGTCCTGGATAGCTTTTCTGGTCTGTCCCAATATCCTTTTGATAGATAACACTCCTAAACCCGGTAATTATAGATCTTTGACTTATAGCTCTTTCCGCCATAGAAAATACTGCTTACCGTCCCATATTCTATTATAGACTTACGGTATAAGCGGTTCAAGTTACCGTTATATTACACAATTCTTTCAAAATGGTTAAGGCATACCTGGTATAGTACATTAATCGCATGAAAAATGTCGACATAAATAACACAGCCGGCAAAAAATACTTAAAAGAATAATTTCTCGCTGGAAATCGGCAGGCGATAGTATTAGAATGAATATCGGGCACATAATATTGAAAATTAAAGAAGAGGGATGGCTAAAATGGAGTTTTTCACAGGACTGCCGGTCAATACCGAAGATTTTTTGAATAGGGGCGTTGAGCCGCTGCTTGATTATTTGAAGGATACTGTACGTGTAAACGCGGTCATTATCAATGCGCATACCTTTTGGGGCACTTGTCACTATACGCCCCACGAGAAATATTTTATCGGGACTTCGCTGCGGGATCGCAGACCGGAGGAACTGAAGGACTTCGATGTACTCGGGGCAGTGACCGGACCGGCGCATGACCGCGGCATGCAGGTGTATTCACATGTGCTTTCCTACGACAATGTGATGCCGGCATCGGCGACCGGAGGGAAAAGGGTGGCTGATGAAAACGGTTTCGAAGTTTTGCCCAATTCGCTGCTTGAGAACCTTTCACATGTGCTTGAGATCGATGTGTTCGGGCGCAAGGGGTACAAGCCCTGCATCAACCATCCTGATTACAGGCAGTATTATATGTCCCTGATAGAGGACCAACTGAGGAGTTACCCGATCGAAGGCATAAACTTTAATATCGAACGTTATGGCCCGCTTGAGAATACGCTTCTGGGGAATTTCGGCTCGGGCTGGATGAAACGCAAGCCGACGGCGCCGACCTGTTTCTGCCCTTATTGCAGAGACGCGGCAAGGGAAAAGGGAATAAATGTGGAAAGGGCAAAGAGAGGGTATCTGGAGCTTCTTGAATTTTCGGAGAGAAGCTGGCTTGCAGCATTGAAGACCAATGATCCGCTTGCCCTGCAGGGCGTTCCGCTGTGTGACAACCGCGATACCACGCCTCCCCCTGAAGGATATTTCATCGAATTTATGAGGCTTCTCATGCGCTATCCTGAGATTCTGGCCTGGAACCAGCTCTTCAACGACAATCTGCAGAACTTTTTCAAGGAGATGTACGGAACTGTCAAAGCGGTAAGTCCCGACAGGAAGATGGGCTGGCATGTGTGGCACCCGCGCGATTACAGCCCCTTTGAACGCGCCGGTTTCAACGTGGGGGAGATGCGGCGCTATGCCGACTGGATCAAGCCCAAGATGGACTACAACTCTGCCGGGTACCGCTACCACCTCCAGGTCAGGAAGCTGCACCAGGCGCTTTTCCAGGACAGGACGCTCGAAAAGGCTTATTCCGCTATAAATGCCGTATTCGGATGGGAGGAGGCGCCGTTTGATGAGCTGCCGCAGCGCGGTCTGGGCATGGATTACCTGAAAAAGGACCTGGCAAGCTACATCGGCAGCGTGCATGGAGAAGTGCCCATTTATCCCGGCATCGGAATCAACATGCCCAGCGGACCGGCAGGTCATCCGGGCTTCCATCCCACCGACCCGGAGGAACTGAAGCTGGCCCTGCACACGATCGCAGAGGCCGGAGCCAAAGGAGTGGTACTGAGCCGGGCCTTCACGGAGATGAAGCATGAAAATATGGTCGCAGCAGGCGAAGCGATCAACGAGATAAATGCGAAGTTCAAATAAAGGAATGATAGGAAGAACTAAAGAAATTTCATGCAGGCCCGGAAAGCAGATATAAGCTTATATATTAAAAATAACAAAATTCAGAGGACCGATCCTATGGCGGAAATCATTGAACAGGCAAGAAATATCCCCATAATAGACGATGTTGACATATGCGTACTAGGAGGCAGCGCAACGGGTGTTTCAGCAGCCGTCAGGGCTGCGAGGCTCGGGGCGAAGGTAGCCATAGTGGAACAGCTGAACTGCTTCGGCGGCTGTGCAACGGCAGGCATGGTTTGTATATGGCACTCGCTTTATGATACGACCTTCAAAAGACAGATAATTGGCGGCATGACCGCTGAAATACTGGAAAGACTGAAAAGAAGGCCGTACGCGCTGGATGTCGAGCCTCACGATCCTGATAAACCTTTCAGAATGGCATCTATCATGAATTACCGCCTGAATACCGAAGAGCTCAAGATCGAACTGGACGAGCTTATCACGGAAGCCGGAATAAGACCGTACCTGCACACATTTTACGCTGCGCCGTACGTCGAGGACGGCGAGTTAAAGGCGGTATTTGTTGAAAACAAGTCCGGACGCGGCGCTATAAAGGCCAGATTTTTCATTGACGCGACTGCGGACGGCGATCTTTGCGTGCATCTCGGACTGCCCAGCTATAAGCACGACGAGCTCCAGCCCGCTACGACAAGTTCAAGGGTATACAGATGGGATGACGTGGCCGACGCAAACAAAATATTGCTGGAGCACACTGAAGAGATGGGGTATTCCAACATAGGCTGGAACACTTACATACCCGGAGCGCCTGAAGTGAGCTTTCTCGCCAAGACTAATGTGAACTGCGACTGCTCGGACGCCAATGAGCTTACAAAAGCCGAAATAGAGGGCCGAAGGCAGATGAGGAGCCTGATGGACGTATTGCGGAAATACGCAAAAAACGGCGACAAACCGGTGCTTCTGGCGCTTTCATCGCGGATAGGCGCGAGGGAGACGCGGCAGGTGGGATGCCGGTACAAGCTGACCTTTGAGGATATCGTATATGGCAAAAGGTTCAGCGACGCCATAGCAAATTGCGCATACCCGCCAGACATACATCATGCAGGCGCCGGCGCAACATACTGGTACCTTGACGGCGTCAAGGAATTCACTACCCATACCGGCAGGCCCAACGAGTTTACGAGATGGAGGGAGAAAACCGACCAGGATCCGACCTTCTGGCAGATACCCTATGGATCGCTGGTACCGGGGAAGTATGACAATGTCCTTGTGTGCGGCCGCGCCGTCGATGCCGACAAGGGAGCATTTGCAGCAATCAGAGTCATGGTGAGCATGAACCAGACGGGTGAAGCCGCAGGAGTTGCCGCATATGAAGCCCTGACGGGCGGGAAGGGCGTCGGTGAGATCGATACAGCTGTTCTGCGGGCAAAGCTGAAACAGGGAGGTTCCATTGTATTTTAGCTTTTACATACTGTAACCGATACAGTAACCAGTGTAATTGGTGGATCGCCCTTTTGCTATTGCCATACTCTGCAAATCCGGTTATAATGACTATATCTTAAAAAGCTTATGCAATTGCAGCTATTTCGGATAGTGTAAAGCTATGATGAGCATGAGGGAGTATACGCGGTGCAACACCTGATAACGGCTAAGCCGGAACATCGGGCGTATTGAACATTTGCGCGCCTTATAGTAAAATATACTCTGCATTTGATATAATATAGAAGTACCGGGGTGTAGCGCAGCTGGTAGCGCGCTTGGTTTGGGACCAAGATGCCGCAGGTTCGAATCCTGTCACTCCGACCAGTTGGAGTGGGCATATAGGATTTGAGGATTATATCCTCAAACATTGGACCCTCAAAAGTTAGGGATTGGAGTAGCTTACGGCTACTCCTTTTCTCGTTTTTAAAGTAACTTCCGGCTGCGGAACCTTCGATATGACTGGTATTTCAATCGTGCCTACGCAGTTATATTGTATGGTCAACCTCTGGATATGTACTCCGTCAACCTTTTCTGACTGATGAACCTCTATGCGCTCTATCAACTCATTCAGCATTTGCGGGGTGAGTTTCTTTACCTGGGTATATTTGCGGACCGTTGAAAGAAAAGCGTCAGAATCAATTACCTTTACCTTAGAATACTAACCCGATAAATAAAAAGAAGTTGTATGTATCATTGTTATACTTGGCAATACAACATCACCGCTATTTGGAACTTAGAGCACACGTCAACTAATATCTGATGTTTTTGCAGCTGGAACAATAACTATCGAATTCAACTTAGGGTCAAAATGCCGACTACACTTACAATATGATAATTTCCCCGTCAACACCAGCCGTTCTTGTTTTTTATATAAGTAATATGTCTTTTCGAGCGATAAGAGTTGACTACCAAAGTTCAGCAAATCCTTCTTTTTTAAATGCAGCTTTGTTTTGAAATGATAGTCTTCATAAATTAATTTTCGAATTCTTGTATCTATATTACGTAGCATCCGAACATCATCAATCATCATAAAATAGCCAATCCAGTTGCGTTTTGGGAGTAGATTTTCGCACTCCTGGCAAAATCCGTTTTCACTTAATAACTCTTCTAAACCGATCACTTTGGGTTTTGTCCTATTCGCTACTGCTAAGAGATACCTTTCAATATCGTCCGCTGAAATACCTTTTATTACAGTTTCAATACGATGCAAAAACTTTTTTATGTTTGCTTTTTTTACCCGTAAAAATTTAGGTGATATATCAAATCCCAAAAACTCAAGGGTTTCGCACTTGTTCCTGCTTAAATCCAAGATTTTGCTCTTTTCATCTACTGGATACAGCTTTAATTTCTCGTTTTCTAAAAATATGCGTAATAACTCAAATATTTCCGGTATGTAGGCTGGAGATTTGAACATCAGCACAAAATCATCCGCATAACGAATGTATTTAAAAATATATTTTGCTTGCAGCATATTAATGACGTACAGATCAAAATCGTACAAATAAATATTGGCAAGAAGACCAGACAATACTCCTCCTTGCGGAATACCCAATAACCGTTTTTCAGCGCCGAGTCCTGTCGAACGATATTCATAATATATACCATCAGGAATCCTGCTAACATTCATGAACCGATAGAGCTGTCTGAGTAATACAGGATTTTCTGTTCCAAAAAACAGTTCTGTTTTTCTTTTTAAGTTTTCGTGTTCAATTTTATCAAAGAATTTTTCAATATCTCCATCTAAAATATGGACATATCCCTGCTCGATATATTCGATGATCAACTGAACCGCCATCTTTGATGATTTATTCTTCCTATATGCAAAACTGTGCATATCAATCGAGTTAATGAATTTTCTTTCAGCATACAGTGTTAATACTTGACTCATTAATTCTTGAAATATTGTATCCTGTATGGTTGAAACGGACAAGATTCGTATCTTTCCGGCTTCTTTTGCCTGCTTAAGCTGATCCTTTTCATACGGAGGCTTTGGAACTATCACTTCTCGAAATGGAGCAAAAATATATTTCCCGGCAATTCCTTTCGAACAAATAATCCCTGTATGTTTATTTGTGTTTTTCTTAAATGTAAGATGATCAATTCCATCAGAACCCTTT
>Ga0207834_1000033_pt1 | contig 41805 bp, 34 predicted proteins | sample LuqExpMetagenom5_FD_187763 | JGI IMG/M metagenome (GOLD analysis project Ga0207834, IMG submission 187763) | Tropical forest soil microbial communities from Luquillo Experimental Forest, Puerto Rico - Sample 5 (SPAdes) | ecosystem: Environmental > Terrestrial > Soil > Tropical forest ...
AGTTCCCCTGCCTCAAATCCATTGATTTGGGCCATCATATGCACAAGAACAGCATACTGGCATACGTTCCAGTTGTTAGCCACCAAAACGTCGTTCGAGCGTTGGTTCAGTATGGCGTTGAGCCTGTTGCCGGTAACATTGAAGGTAACGCTGTAAGCGCATGGGTAAAGGTGCATCTCATAAAGGTCGCCGTGGTTGTACAGGTTTGTTATGATCCGCCTGCTATAGGGATTTTTTTTCAAGTCGTACAATACCCTGTCGACCTGGTCGAATTCGCCTTCAGCATACTTATGCCTTATACCGAGTTGATACCCATAAGCCTTTCCTATGGAGCCCGTTTCGTCCGCCCAGCTGTCCCAGATATGGCTGTTCAGGTCATTAACGTTGTTCGATTTCTTTTGCCATATCCAAAGTAGCTCGTCTATTGCAGCTTTCAGATTGGTAGGCCTTAGAGTCAGTATGGGAAATTCCTCCGAAAGGTCGTAACGGTTTACAACACAGAATCGTTTTTTAGTATAGGCAGGCGTCCCGTCCTCCCATACCGCCCTTACCTTCTCGCCCTCTGATGAGAATCCGTTATCCAGTATGTCCCTGCACATCCCTATAAAAATTGTGTCCGCTTTGCTCATCAGATCGTCCCCCGCAAATCCAGGTTTATTTTAAAGAGGCCTGAAACTCAGGCCTCCAAAAATTACAGTACCCTATTCCTTACCTCTTCGGTGATCTTTTCGATGAATTTATCCAGCGCCATGGGCCCAAGATCGCCTTCCTTGCGTGATCTTACTGCCACCTGTCCGTTTTCCATCTCTTTATCGCCTATGACAAGCATGTACGGTACCTTTTCCATCTGCGCCTCGCGGATCTTGTAACCTATTTTCTCATTTCTCAGATCGGTCTCGACCCTCAAGCCGTATGACTGCAGCATATCACAAACATCCTTTGCGTATCCGTGCTGTTTGTCTATGATCGGCAGCAGTTTGACCTGTACCGGTGCAAGCCATGTCGGCAGAGCGCCTGCGTACTTTTCTATAAGGAGCGCCAGTGTCCTTTCATAGCAGCCTATCGACGTCCTGTGTATAACGTAGGGGTATTTCTTCTGTCCGTCGCGGTCAACGTATACCATGCCGTACTTCTCAGCCAGCATGAAGTCTATCTGAACGGTTATAAGCGTGTCTTCCTTGCCGAAAACGTTCTTTATCTGGATATCGAGCTTCGGCCCGTAGAACGCCGCTTCACCGTCCGCTTCGGTATACGTTATCTTAAGATCGTTCAGTATCTCGCGCATACGGCCCTGTACTTCATTCCACTGTTCTTCAGTCCCGATATATTTCTTTTTATCGTTTGGATCCCATTTCGAGAATCGGTATGAAACGTCGCCGTCGAGGCCGACTGCCTTCAGCATGAACAATGCGAGGTTGACGCAGCCTGCAAATTCTTCCTCGAGCTGCTCTGGCATGCATGCAAGATGGCCTTCCGAGATAGTAAACTGCCTCACGCGGATAAGTCCGTGCATTTCACCCGAAGATTCGTTCCTGAACAGCGTCGAGGTCTCGTTGAACCTCATCGGCAGATCGCGATAACTCCTCAGGTGCGCAAGGTAGACCTGGAACTGGAACGGACAGGTCATCGGCCTCAGTGCGAATATTTCCGCATTTGGGTCTTCGAAGGCTTTTGGGTCGCCCATTACGAACATGCCGTCCCTGTAATGGTCCCAGTGCCCCGATATCTTGTAAAGCTCACGCTTCGCCATAAACGGCGTCTTGGTCAGCATATAACCCCGGCGCTCTTCTTCATCCTCAACGAACCTTTCCAGTATCTGAATGACCTTGGCGCCCTTCGGCATAAGGATCGGCAGTCCCTGTCCGATATAATCGACCGTGGTGAAATAGTCGAGTTCACGTCCGAGCTTGTTGTGGTCCCTCTTCTTTGCCTCCTCAAGCATGGCAAGGTACTCGTCGAGCTCGTTCTTCTTCGTGAACGCGGTGCCGTAGATCCTCTGAAGCATCTTGTTCTTTTCGTTTCCGCGCCAATATGCGCCGGCGATCTGCGTAAGCTTGAACGCCTTTATTTTGCCTGTAGACGGTAAATGAGGTCCGGCGCACAGGTCTGTAAAGTCTCCCTGCTTGTAGAAGGATATCGTTGCGTCCTCCGGCAGGTCGCGGATAAGTTCGACCTTGTATGGTTCACCCTTTTCCTCCATAAATTTGACGGCCTCTGCTCTTGGCAAAATATAGCGCTCGAGTGGAAGGTCTTCTTTAACGATCTTCTCCATTTCCTTCTCTATCTTCTCGAGATCCTCGACAGTGAAGGTCTTGTCAATATCAAAGTCGTAGTAGAAGCCATTGTCTATTGCCGGACCTATAGCCAGCTTTGCGTTGGGATAAAGCCTCTTTACGGCCTGGGCCATTACATGGGAAGCAGTGTGCCTGAAGGCATGCTTTCCGCCTTCGCTGTCAAAAGTGAGCAGGTTCAGGCTGCAGTCCTTATCCAGCACGGTTGAGAGGTCTTTCACTTCCCCGTCTATGTCAGCGGCAAGAGCGACTCTCGCAAGGCCTGCGCTTATGCTCTCAGCCACCTGCATCACCGTAGTACCCGCATTGTATTCCTTTACGCTTCCGTCCTTCAATGTAACCTTTATCATATCTACTCCTCCTTAATCTCCTTAAAAATAAAAAACTCCCGTCACTTGCGTTATGCAAGGGACGAGAGCATTCTCCCGTGGTTCCACCCTAATTTGGCCTTATTACGATTATAACGTGATCGACGCTCACACTCCGGGATGGTCTTCGTCTGCTTTCCTTCGATCCCGCTTCCAGCCACGGCGGCATCTCTCTTCCAAGGTTTGCGGCAGCTTACTGTTCCTTTCAACGTATGATGCTGATATATCCTTTAAGCCATAACCAACTTAAATAGCTTTAATTTATTATAACCCAATTGATTTTAAAGTCAACTGTAAAATTAGCATGGTTATTCTCCGTGTATTTTAAACGTGTATTCTAAAATAAATCCTGATATCAGCCCGCGTTTCATTCAGCGTTTAAATGCGGAAAAAAGGCAGACACTAAATCACAGACTGACGGAAACTAAAAAACAGATATGTTGATAAATACGGAGGAATCATTTTGAAAAAGATAAGGCTTGGTGTGATCGGGACGGGTTTGGCGTGGGAAAGGCTGCATTATCCTGCATTGGAGGAGTTGAAGGACAAATATGAGATCGCTGCGCTAGCAAACCGCACTAAAGCAGATGCGGAAAAATTCGCCGGAAAGATCGGTCTGGATCAAAAAAATGTTTACGGTGACTACCATGAGCTGCTGAAACGGACCGATCTTGATGCGATAGACATATTGGTGCCCATAGGACAGAATTATAAAGTATCGGCCGACGCAGCGGAAGCAGGTTTCGATTTTATATGTGAAAAGCCCATGGCTCCCGATATGGGTCAAGCGGACAGATTTCTTGAACTTGCCCGTAGAAAAAACAACCTTAAGATCATGATTGCCGAAAATTACAGGTATGACGAGGATCACAGCAGGATCAGGCAGCTCATTGACGAAGGCAGGATAGGCAATATCGTTTATTTCATAAATAACAACGTGACTTGTTTTCCATGCGGCATGGGACAGGACACATACGCAGGCACTGAATGGAGGCAGCATCCCGACTTTGAGGGCGGTGCGTTCCTTGACGCGGCGCTGCACGATCTGGCAGGCATGAGGTATGTATTCGGTGAAATCGAATGCGTGCAGGCCTTCGGCAAGCCGCAAAAACAGGATTTCAACCCCTATGTGTCGGTGAGCAGCAATATTCTTTTCAAAAGCGGCGTCATCGGCCAGTACACCTACTACCCTTCAGGTCTTGAAGCGCTGAAGCCTGCTGTCGGGCTCAGGATCTTCGGGACCGGCGGCCAGATATTCCTTGAGGATAAGTCCTCGGGCGTCATCACTGTCGCCTATAACGGAGGATCGACAGAAACCGTCAGATTCACTCCGGACAGAGGCTATTACAATGAACTGCTGAATTTTCACAATGCCCTCAACGGAACAGAGGAAATCAGGGTTACCCCGGAAGTCGAATATGGCGACGTAAAGACGGTTTTCCGCATACTTGATTCGGTAAAGTCAAGGCGCGTCGAATACGTTGAAGGCAGGGAGCAGGCCGTTAATGTGGAGTTTATCCCCGTACCCGACACCATAAACCCTTATCTGCAATAGCAATCCTGAGTGGAACCTTTACCCAGACATCATCACTCCACTTGCGTATAACTGATTATAATGATATTATTCTGGATAAAGTAAAATATATCCATCGACGTTTTTGGAAAGTGGAACTTATGCTGCAATTTCTATCCGCATTCCTTCCGCTGGCAGCCTTGATAATGGCTTTTTCAGCGGCGCTGAGAACTGAATATCCCGGCCGCAGAATGGTACAGCTGCTGTTTGAATTTGACCTGTGCGTAGCCAATTCACCGGCGCAGGTAGCATTTTTCATGTTTTCAGTCACGGCTGCCATAGCTTCCGGCATCATTTCAGGAGCGTTTGCGCAGGTTTCGACCCTGTTAATCCTCACGCTGGATATCCTATTCGTACTCAGCAGCATGCTTCTGGTACTATTCCACAGATTCAAGGTACATCCTGCTGCCTCGTTGTAGTTAATTGAAAATAACTTACAGGAGGCAATCATGCAAAAAAATAGATCGAATATATTTAAAATGCTCGGCGAGCTGAAGTCGACCGAGCTTAATCTTGACCCTGCAAAGAAATTATTGGAAGAGATCAACCAAACCGATCTTAAAGAAAAATCCGACGCAGAACTGATGGAAATTTCGCTGGAGCTGCGCCGGCAGGCTTCAGCAGGTGTCCCCACCGAGAAGCTTCTCGTAAAAGCTTTTTCACTGGTAAGGGAAGCATCGGTAAGAACGCTCAAAATGAGGCCCTTCGATGTCCAGCTGCTGGCCGGGATAGCCCTGCATTACGGCGCACTGGTCGAAATGCAGACAGGCGAAGGCAAGACACTTGCTGCGACTGCTCCCGCATACCTCGACGCACTCTATGGTAAAGGCGTGCATGTACTTACCTTCAACGATTATCTTGCCCGTAGGGATGCAGGTTGGATGAAGCCTCTGTACGAATTTCTCGGAGTCAGTGTGGATTACGTGCAGGAAGGCATGGATAAAAGCCGCAGGAGAGCTGCATATGCCGCCGATATAACCTATCTTACGGCAAAGGAATCCGGCTTCGACTATCTGAGGAGCTTCCTGGCCGAAAGCCGTTATAACCTCGTGCAAAGACCGTTCAATTACGCCATAATAGACGAGGCAGACTCCATCCTTATAGACGAGGCCAGGATCCCGCTCGTTATTGCGGGGAAAACTGAAAAAGACCGCAGCCTCGATCCCAGGATCATTTCCGGAGTTGTCGGAAGTCTTTTGCCCGATGAGGATTTCAGTCTCGACGAATATGAAAGGAACGTTTTCCTGACCGAAAAGGGTGTCGGCGTAATAGAAAAGACCTTCAGCTGTGGGAACCTGTACGAAGAAAATAATCTGCACCTGCTCGTCGATGTCGGAAATGCCCTGCACGCGCGCGCTTTATTGAAAAAGGATATTGACTATATCATACGTAATAATAAAATTGAACTGGTGGATGAATTTACAGGCCGCGTGGCAGACAGCAGACAGTGGCCGTACGGGCTCCAGGAGGCTATAGAGGCCAAGGAAGGCATCTATTCCGAGGCCAAAGGGCAGATAATCGCTTCAGTGACGCTGCAAAATTTTATAAGGCAGTATCCCAAAATTTCCGGGATGACGGGCACGGCCAGGTCCTCCTCGGAGGAGCTGCTGGAATTCTACGGGCTGAGCGTCGCAGTGATACCGACCAACAGGGAATGTATCCGCATCGACCACCCCGATATGATCTTTGCCAACCGGAGCGCCAAAATGGACGCGCTGGTAATGGAAATAAATACTGTCCACAAGACCGGCAGGCCTGTGCTGATAGGTACAAGGAGCGTGCAGGAGTCCGAGGAGCTCGCATCAAGACTGGCCAAGGCCGGTATCCCATGCACAATCCTGAATGCAAAGAATGACGAAAGAGAGGCAGGTATCATAGCAAATGCAGGTCGCCCTTTTGCCGTTACAGTTTCTACCAACATGGCCGGCAGAGGGACCGATATAAGGCTCGGAGGAGAACATGAAGAGGATCACGACAAGGTAGCTGCCCTTGGAGGGCTTTATGTCATAGGCACGAACAAACACGAAAGCAGGAGGATAGACGACCAGCTGCGCGGCAGAGCGGGACGGCAGGGTGATCCTGGCTCGACTCGTTTCTTCATCAGCCTCGAGGATGATCTGATGAAGCAGTACAGGCTGAAAGATCTTATACCTGAGCAGCTTTATTCCGCATCAGGCGCCGACCCGATAGAAAACAAGGCCATCAGGAGGGAGACCACCCGCGCGCAGAAAATCATCGAAGGCCAGAACTTCCTAATAAGGCGTACGCTCCAGAAGTACAACGTGCTGATGGAAAGGCAGCGCCGGATGATCTTCAGCCAGCGCAGCGAAGTACTTTTCGGAAGGCTGCCGGGATTGTTCAGGGCATATCTCCCCGAAAGATATGAAAACCTGTTGCCCGTCGTCGGCGAGCCCGCGCTGCTCAAGGCAGAATGGCAGGTACTGCTGCATTTCATCAATTCCTGCTGGACCGAATATCTGGATTACCTGTCCTACACAAGGGAGAGCATCCATCTGGTAAATATAGCCGGCAAGATACCTATAAGCGAATTCAACAAGATAGCTATTGAAGGATACGAAAAACTTCTGCATAATATCAGCCGGGAAACCTTGGCTGTACTTGAAAAATCAGAGATCACGAGGGATGGGATCGACATGGAGAAGGAAGGTTTGAAGGCTCCTTCCTCGACCTGGACCTACCTGATAGACGACACCCCCGAACAACTCGGTATAATGCCTGTTCAATTCGCAGTAGATCCGTTTTCCGTAATGCTTACAACGATTTCGCTTGCAATGAACGGGTTCAGGCTGCATCAAAAACATAAAGCCGAAAAAAGAAGCGTAAGAAAGGAGAACTGAGACATGGACAAATTTTCAATAGTCGACATTGGAGGCAACGCAAGGGACATACCCTATCTTGTCAGGGAGCTCAGGCAGAAGAACCTTATCGTAGCTACCGAAAGGGATGTCGGAGGCGATACGGTCTATCTCACCAACAACCTTTTTGCAGTAAAAAATGTAGCCAGCGACTACGATGGCCTGATGCTCGACGTTATAAAGGAAAAATAGGTATTGTAGTTATAAGCCATTTATGGTATTATATGTTATGCAAAAAACCATTTGGTTCAGGGCTGGCTTCCGCTGTATCGGCGGAAGCCCCCTCCCTTATTTTTCGGAGTTGTAATGAGGTACAAAAGGAAGGATCGTTTCAGAAAATTACGACATAAAAGGGCGCGCGATCTGTTGCTTCTTACCGTGATCGTACCCTCCGCACTTATTCTCGTCGGGTATCTGCTCGCTTCTGTGGTCATATTGCCGTCAATGTCATGAAGCCGGATAATTGCGCCTGTTTGTTGAAATTGCATAAAAAGCTTATGCAACATATCGTAAAAGTCGTGTATTAAGGCCATTTCTATTCATTTACCCTGTGTGTATAATAGAATCATAGTAAAGATAGTTTTCCTCCTTTTTTTAATATTTTAAAAGCCGGCTTTGGTCGTAAGCCGGCTTTTTGCATGTCATTTTGCAATGATACTTTCATCCCTTGAGAATGGTTTGTCGAAGGTTGCATGCGTGTAGATCTCCCGCTTCTTGCCTCCTATCAGGAATTGGACCTTCTTGACGCCTTCGAGTCCGGTAAGTGTGTCGACAACGCTCATTATCGCCATACGTTCGCTTGCGGTACCGCCGGGGCTGTTGTCCACATATTCTTTGGAGAGGTTGACCGTGCATAAGCCGTCCCTTGTGCTGACAGACAGCAGCTTCGTCCCATCCGGGATCGCATCCCAGAGATTCTCGTCGACGGGTCCCTTGAACAATTCCCTCAAAGTTGCCTCTTCGACGGATTCGTTGGCTTCCACCACAATGTCGCGTTTTTCGCCGACGATGAATTCCGCGTTTGAATCCGAAAAGTAAAGCGTAACGGTTTTCATTTCGCCGGAGACGGGCATACCGTTTGCGTCAAGAGTGACAGGTCCCATTTCACCAAGAGGCATGCCGCTTTCACCGAGTATCTCTTCCCCGTTTATATGGATACGGACTTTTTCGACCCCGCTGATCCCTGTAAGAGTATTTACAACGGAGAACCTTGTCGTTATTTCGGAAAGCCCGTTCGTTTTCTGAAATTCATTTGAGAAATCCACTGTCGTCACTTTGTCATGTACCGATATGCCCAAAAGCTTGGTACCCTCGGGTATCGGGTTGCGCAGCCCCTCTGTCTTCGGTCCTTCGGCCAGCGCCTGGATGCATGCTTTCAGAATTGCTCCGTCGACTACCTGTATATCTCTTTCTTCGGTTTTTATGCCACTGTTGTCTTCAGTCGGGAAATATAGCGTTACCTTGACAGTTTTGGCATTGACTGCCGAGCTCTGTGAAGTCTCTTTCTCCGGTCCTGAATTCCCGGAAGTATCGCCCTGCTGTCCATTTGCGGTATTTTCGGCAGGTGTGCCGTTCTGCAGGGTACTTCCGGAACCGGTACCCTCACTGTTATTCGCGCCCGGCAGACTGCAGGCTGAAAACGAAAGTAATGCAATAACCAACAGTATTGATAGAAACGATCTTTTCACTTTAACCCTCTCCTAACATCAGCTTATATGCAAAAATCATTCAAGCGGCCCTCTGCATGGATATTAGACGGTATCGGAGCGGCATTTGTTCCGTTTGATGCGGGAGCCGTCCGGGCTTTCGCCGCAGTATCAGTCTACCGTAATATAGTCCTTGATGCTGTCAAACCGGTTTTGTTTTATCCTTGGCACTTTCATTATATCTTCGATGCGGCCGAACTTTCCGTTCTTTTCCCTGAAAGCTATGATATCCCTTGCCGTAGCCGCACCGACCCCGGGAAGTGTATCGAGATCGTCCGCCCCAGCCGTATTAATATTGACGAGGTTTTTCCTGTTGCCGACTTCGCTCGGGCCGCTGTCGGCTGTTCTTCCGCCCGATATGACGGCGCCGCTCCCGCTTTCGATTATTATCCCGGCGCCGTTGCCCTGCGCGACCGAAGGCTTCTTGTCGGCCACAGCCTGAGTCCCGGTGTTATCCTGTTTTGTTGCCGTAGCCTGCTTCCCGGCAGCTGCCGGCGTATTTCCCGGCGTCTGTCCATGTAGATCCGCCTGGGCTTGCACCACTTCCTGTTTAGATTTTATGTTCAGCATAACGTTTTCATTCAGAGAAAAGACCAGATTTATATTCTCGGCGTCTGCGTCGCTTGTGAGCCCTCCTGCCGCCATTACCGCATCATTGATCAACTGGCCCTTCTTAATAGTCACGATCCCCGGCTGTTTCACGCAGCCGACGACATAAACGCAGATGGTCCCGTCAGCCTGAGCAGCACTGACACTCGCCGATACACCGGCTGCCGCGGCATCCGGCGTACCGCTGGGAGACGCCATATTTACGCTCCCGCCCTGGCTGATCGCCGCACCGGTTGATACTGCAGTGACCGGACCGCTGCCAGCTTCAATTATTATATCATTTTCGTCACGCAGAAAAATATAACCAGCCAGGCAACCCAACAGCACAAGGATTGCGGCCCCGACCACGACGGCTTCCTTTTTCAGTACTATTTCCCTGCCGAATAAATTTAGCTTCATTATGATTGTCCTCCATAATTGTATAATTCTTCCTTTTGATGCAATTTTCCTTTTTTTTCTAAAAATATTTAAACATATTTTAACTAAACACCATGGTTTTCTGATATACTTAAAATGTAATAAAATACCCGGAGGTACAGATGAAAAGGCTGCTTACATTGGCAATGATACTGATAGTGCTCCTGTCCAATTCCAGTATTGCTATCGAGCAACCGCCCGCTCCAGATGCCGGCGCATATATCCTTATCGATTCCGAAACAGGCGACGTCCTTTGTGATAAAAATCCGGATGCATTGGTCTATCCAGCCAGCACGACAAAAATAATGACCGCCATTCTTGCGCTGGAAAACGGCGACCTGAACCAGGTCATGACAGCCAGTCAGGCCGCTATCGACGATATCGGCCCGGGCGGCAGCAACATCGGTATAATCGCGGGAGAGCAGATAAAGCTTGAAAACCTGCTCCAGGCGCTTCTGGTATGCTCTGCGAACGAAACCGCCAATATAATAGCCGAAAACCTTGCAGACAGCCGACAGGCATTCATCGATATGATGAATCAAAAAGCAAAGGAGCTCGGCGCAACCAATACTCATTTTGCAAATACCAACGGGATGCATGATCCGAATCATTATACAACTGCCTCGGACATGGCTAAATTCGCACGCTATGCCATGACCATCCCCGAATTCAGGAAGATCGTAAGTTCTCCAAACCTTGAGATGCCTGCTACCAACAAGCATCCCAAGTGGCCGGTACTGGCCAATACCAACAAACTGATGATTACCGATAAAAACGATCTGTACGTCATAAATGGGATAAAGACCGGTTATACCGGCCAGGCAGGCTTCAACCTTGTTTCATCCGCGACGGACAAAAATGGACTTACGCTTATTGCCGTAGTCATGGGAGTCAAAAACGGCGGTGCGCAGGAAAATGTAAGAACCTATTCAAAAGAGCTGCTCGACTATGGCTTCAACAATTTCAAGAAAGTAAACCTTATCGAGAAGGGTAAGGTCTATCGCAATATTAAAGTCGATAATGCCGCAGATATCTACGGCCTGGATCTTGTTACCACCGGCAGCCTTTCATGCATAGTGCCAAAGGACTCAGCTCCTCAGAATATGAAGGAAATCCCTCACATATCGGCAAACGTATCGGCGCCGGTCAATAAGGATGATATAATGGGGTACATCGAATTTACAAAGGATGACAAATCCATAGGAAAAGTTGACCTTGTCGCAGCCAGAAGCATCGAACCGAAGCCTGAACCTGTGACGCTCGTGAGTAAGGCGAAATGCTTCCTTAACAACTTTTTTGTAAGGATTGGACTTTACATTGCGGGATTCCTGCTCTTCTTCCTGCTGCTTCGCATCACTCTGAGGCGCATATCCCGCAGAGTGAATTCCCGCAGATACTCCTGAATCTCTATGCCCACCTCGGCTCAAATATTTGTAGTATTTACTATATCGCATTACATAATATATAATATAGAAACAGAGAATCGTAAAAATACCGATTTTCAAGTAATGTCCCTTCAAGGAGTGTTGTAAAGATGACGTCGAAAGCTATTCGTAAGGTCCGGGAAATTACAGATCTGAAAGACATGCTTGAACAGAGCGTCAAATTATTCGGTGAAAACGACGCATTCTGGCTTAAGACATCAAATGACGGCTATAAGGGAATTACCTACAGGGATTTCAAACGCGAAACAGATGCATTGGGAACTGCATTGATAGATCTTGGGTTAAAGGATAAATATATTGCAGTCATAGGCGAAAATCGGTATGAATGGTGCCTATCCTATCTCTCCGTAGCAAACGGCACAGGTGTAGTCGTGCCGCTCGACAGGGAACTACCGCTGTCCGAGGTCGAAAACCTCCTGTTGCGTTCAAACGCCAGCGCCATAATATTCTCAGGAAAACACGAAAAGGATATCAGGGCTATCGCAGGTTCCGTCCCAACATGCGAATATTTTATAAACATGGATTCCGAAGAGGACAGGGACGGCTTTCTGTCACTTAAAAAGCTGATCCTGAAGGGCAATTCGCTCCTGGACGGAGGAGACCGCTCTTACCTCGACGCAGTCGTTGATCCCGAAGCATTCAATATCCTGATATTCACCTCCGGTACGACCGACCTGGCAAAAGGAGTAATGCTTTCCCACAAGAACCTGGTATCCGATATTATGTCGGTATGCTCGGTACTCTATATAGACGACAAGGATTCGACTCTTTGCATGCTGCCCCTCCATCATACCTACGCGTGTACGACAAGCTTCCTGCTGATGCTGTACAACGGCTGCAGGATATCGTTCATAGAAGGACTCAAGCACATTGCAAAAAATATGAAGGAAACAAGTCCGACTATACTGCTGGCGGTACCGCTGCTGCTCGAATCCATGTATAAAAAGGTTTGGGAAAATATCAACAAGCACAAGGCGACGGCCAGGAAGGCTAAAATTGCGCTGTTCATAAGCGATGCGGCATATAATCTCCTGGGTATCGATATCAGAAGGAAGCTTTTCAAACAGATTCATGACAATATAGGCGGAAAGGTCAGGCTGATAATATCAGGCGCCGCCGCAATAGACCCGGCTGTATCAAAAGGCTTCCGCAGCTTCGGTATTGCCATGCTCCAGGGCTACGGCCTTACTGAGTGCTCACCGATCGTGACAGTGAGCCAGCTTGAAAAATTTCGGGACGACTCGATCGGCCTGCCGCTCCCCATTGATGAAGTTATGATCTACAAGCCTAATAAAGAAGGTATCGGTGAATTGATCGTAAAAGGCGACAATGTCATGCTCGGTTATTTCGAAAACAAGCTTGCCACCGAAAAAGTAATAAGAGACGGCTGGTTCTTTACGGGCGACCTCGGCAAAATGAACAAGGATGGTTTCTTCAGCATAACCGGCAGAAAGAAGAATGTTATCGTCACCAAAAACGGTAAAAACATATATCCGGAAGAGGTCGAAGCATACCTGGACAAATCGCCCTTTATTGCAGAGTCCATGGTATACGGCAAGGACGACGAAGCTTCCGAGGAGACCTTCGTATATGCGATGATAGTCCCGGCAATGGATGTTATCAGGGAGAAGCTTGAAAAAACCGCGGTTTCGCAGGATGAAGTTTTCATGATAATCGACAATGAAGTCAAGAATGTCAATAAAAACATGCCTCTTTACAAGCGCATCCGCCGCTTTACGGTACGTGAAGAGGAATTCGCCAAGACTTCCACCAAGAAGATAAAGAGGTATATTGAAAAAATAGGCTAGAGCGAAAAACAATCGAAACAATAACAAAAATAAACCGGAGACCCAAATCTCCGGTTTTTTCCTGTCTTTTCACCGACTTGAAACTTATCTTACAACTATGTTCAAAAGTCTGCCCGGTACGGCAATGACCTTGACTACGGTTTGGCCCCCGATCAGTGCGGCGACCTTATCGAGCTTCATTGCCATGTCCTCGGTCTGCTTGCTGTCGAGCCCCGACGGAAGCGTTATTTTATCCTTGATCTTTCCGTTCAGCTGAACGACGATCTCGACCTCGTCCCGCACAAGAGCGGCAGCATCCCAGGACGGCCATTCCTCATTGAATATGGAGTAAGTCCTACCCATCTTCTCCCAGAATTCCTCCGACAGATGGGGCGCAAACGGAGCCATGAGCTTGATCATATCTATAATCGTATCGATGTACAGCGAAATATTCTTTCTGCCCTGCGACTCGTATTTGTAAAGCGCGTTCACGAGCTCCATAAGCCTCGCGATGGACGTGTTGAACTGGAATCTCTCCGTATCCTCGCTGACGCCTTTGATAGCCATGTTCCTTACAAAGTTCAGTTCCTTTTCATCGCTGCCGAACGGTCCTCCTGCCGGAGCATCCTTCAGTTCCGCGGCACTATCGATCAGCCTTTCCATTCTTCCTACGAACCTGGAAATAGCCTTAATGCCGTCGTCGCTCCAGGGTCCGCCTTCCGTATAGGCAAAACCGAAAGCCAGGTACATCCTGAATACGTCGGAACCGTTCTCTGTTATATAATCATCCGGAGAAATGGTATTCCCCTTGGATTTGCTCATCCTGTTCCCATCAGGCCCGAGGATCGTTCCCTGGTGAACAAGCGAAAGGAAAGGCTCGTCAAAATGCAGGTAGCCCATATCGCGCAAGGCCTTGGTGAAGAAACGTGAATACAGCAGGTGCATTGCCGCATGCTCTGCGCCTCCCACATATTTGTCCACCGGCAGTATCTTGTCGATCCACTCGGTATCGAACGCTTTATCAGAGTTCTTATTGTCGGGATAGCGCAGGTAATACCAGGATGAACACACGAAGGTGTCGAGCGTGTCCGGATCCCTTCTGGCAGGTCTTCCGCACTTCGGGCAAGGCACGTTCATAAACTCTTCAGACTTTGCCAGAGGCGATTCGCCATCCGGTTTGAATTCAACATTGTATGGAAGTACAACGGGCAGATCCTTTTCAGGTACCGGTACGACGCCGCAGTGCTCGCAGTGAATCACCGGGATCGGGGCGCCCCAGTAACGCTGTCTCGAAACGAGCCAGTCCCTGAGCCTGTAATTGATCTTCATCTCTCCCCTGCCCTCTTTGCTAAGCTTTCCGACTATTGCCCTTCTGGCGTCATCGGAGCCTGTGCCCGAGAACTCGGCGCTGTCCGTAAGAACACCGTCGTCACAGAACGGAAGAGTGTCATCTGCCCCATCGGCGCTTCTGATAACGCGTTTTACAGGCAGTTCATACTTCTTTGCAAATTCGAAATCCCTTTCATCATGCGCCGGCACTGCCATAACGCAGCCCGTTCCGTAACCGGCCAGCACATAATCCGCTATCCAGATAGGCACCTTGTCACCGTTGACCGGATTTATGGCATAAGCACCTGTAAAGACTCCCGTTTTTTCACGTCCGGTCGAAAGTCTCTCTATGTCAGTCTGTTTCTTTGCGAATTCCCTGTATTGCGCGACAGCTGCCTTGCGGTCCTCAGTCGTGATCCTGTCGACGAGTTCGTTTTCCGGCGCCAGCACTACATAGGTCACACCGTACAGAGTATCAGCACGGGTCGTGAACACCCTGAAGCTGAAGCTGCCGTCCGCGCCTTCGAATACGAGCTCGGCGCCCTCCGACCTCCCTATCCAGTTTTGCTGTATCTTCTTAGTCTTCTCGGGCCAATCCAGTCCCGGCAGGCAATCCAGCAGTTCCTGTGCGTAATCGGTTATTTTATAAAACCACTGTGTCAGATCTTTCTTTGTGACTTCGGTCTTGCACCTTTCACAGGCGCCATCGACGACCTGCTCGTTTGCAAGGACGGTCTTGCAGCTCGGGCACCAGTTCACCGGCGCCTTCTTCCTGTATGCAAGTCCGTGTTCGTAAAGCTTCAGGAATATCCATTCCGTCCATTGGTAATATTCGGGGTCGCAGGTAATGACCTCATAATTCCAGTCATACGTTGCGCCCATCTTTTTGAGCTGTCCTTCCATCGTCCTTATATTCTGATAAGTTGAATCCTTCGGATGGATACCGGTCTTTATCGCATAGTTCTCAGCCGGCAGTCCGAACGCATCAAACCCCATGGGATGGAATACGTTGAACCCCTGCATCCTTTTAAATCTTGCCCAGCTGTCGGTAAGCCCGAAATTGTACCAGTGTCCTACATGAAGCTTCGCACCTGAAGGGTATGAAAACATCTCAAGACAATACAGCTTTTTATCGGTCTTTTCCCTGTCAAACCTGTAAAGGCCGGTCTCTTCCCACTTTTTTTGCCACTTTTCGTCCGTCTTCGTTGAGTAAGCCAATATAAACAGCTCCTTTCGAGTTACATCCTTGTATCGTCAGGCGTCCTGAATTTACCGTCCGACCACAGTCTTTCCAGGTTATAAAAACTCCTGTCTTCCTCATGGAAAACATGGACCACCAATTCTCCGAAGTCAAGCAGTATCCATCTGGCGCTCTCGTAACCTTCCTTATGGATCAGGTTGTAACCTGCCTCGCCCATCCTGAACTCCAACTCATCAGCTATGGTCCTTATATGTGTAGTGGACGTACCGCTTGCGATGATGAAATAATCCGCAAGAGTAGATACCTCCGTTATATCGATTATCTCTATATTTCTGGCTTTCTTGTCCTCAATGATCTTATATGCCTTGTCTGCGATTTTATCGATACCCAAAGCAATCCTCCTTTATGTCATGGATTGATTAAATATTATACCATTAATCAAACGGCTTTGTGAAGTCCTTAACAGCCTTTATGTTCCCTGATTTATGGTACCTGTCTTTTAACTGTCTGTCCTCTTTTATGTTTTTCGTCCTTCATACCTTTTTTCTCATTCTTTCCTTTTCTGAACATTTCATATAAGCTCATCGCTATGAGAAACCAGCCGAACAGCTTTTTCAGCTGTCCTCCGCCGAGTTGGGCGGCCAGCATGGAGCCGAGAAACGCCCCGCACAGTCCGGATATGATTATCGGCCACGCCATTTTGAAGTCGATCTGTTTGTTTTTGATATGTATGGCCAGCGCTATTACTGCCGTAGGCACGAAAAACAGCAGGTTCACGCTCTGTGCAATGTGCTGTTCCGGGTTGATGGCAAGCACGAGCGCCGGTATCAATATGGCGCCGCCCCCCATCCCCATCCCGCTGATTATGCCTGCAGCCAGACCGATCAGGAATAATATGACCGTACGTGTGTCGAACAAAATATCAGCCTTTCCGCCGCTAGAGGATCATCCTGATCCCGGCCGCGGCCATAAATATCGCAAAAATCCTTCTCAGCCACTTTTCGGGGCAGACGTTCAAAAGCCTTGCTCCGATATAACCGCCGGCCAGTCCGCCGATGGTGACCTTAAGCGTAAGGCCCCAGTCGGTGTAGCCTTTGGAAATATAATAAACCGAGCTCACTACCGTCAGGGGCAATATGACGGAAATTGCCGTCGCATGCGCCTTGTGCTCATTGGCGCCAAGAAAATGCACCATTGCAGGGACGGCTATAGTCCCTCCGCCCGAGCCGAACAATCCGTTCGCCGTTCCGGTAATCAGACCTATAGCGGCATATTCCAGATATTTTATGAATTTATTGTTCTTCGCTTTTTCCTTCATAAATTACCTTCCGTCTTTTGTAAAACTATCCCATGTACATATTGTCTGACTAAAATATGTGCAAATATACCCTCTGCCTGTTTTTATCATAAATTTTAAAATGGTGTTGCAAAATTAACTGATACGCATTAAAATAATGAGTGAGTGCTCACTCATTATTTTGAGAATATCCTGACATTCTAAATAGCAAGCTTCGCAAGGAGGTTATCTATGGAAGAATTGGATCTTTCCGGGCTTGGCATGCCGGAAAAAGAACAGAGGATACTGAAGGCTGCAATAGCCGTTTTCTCGGAAAAGGGATACAGCGCCTCAACGACGAGCGAAATAGCAAAAAACGCCGGTGTGGCCGAAGGCACGATCTTCAGATATTACAAGACCAAAAAGGATATACTTCACAGCATCCTGATCCATTTTATCAATTCATTCGGCAGCAAGGTCGTATTTTCAAGCATTGAAAAGATGCTGGAAAGCGCTGACAGGAATGACCTCCACTCCTTCTTCAAGGAGTTGCTTTATGACAGGCTGAAGCTGGCGGAAACATTCTTCCCCTTTGCCAGGATATTGATATCCGAAGCCATGTTCCATGAAGATATAAGAGAAGCTTTATATCAGAACATTGTCCCCAAAGCTATCAAATTGTTCAGAGCCGAGCAGGAAAAGCTAATGGAGCGCGGCCTTATCAGGAGCGACGTTTCATCCACAGCGATGCTGCGCAGTATGATCGGTTCGGTTGCCATTTTGATAGCGCAGAAACTGCTGTTCAATAACAAAGCGGATATCTCCGATTTCGAAGCCGAAGTCGATCAGATGATAGACATTCTTCTTTACGGGTTGGCCCCGAAGGGAAACCAGGACAGATAAATGGGCAGCTGTAAACATAAATTGGAGTGCAAAAAGGAGGCTATTCATAATGAAAAGATCACCTATTATCCATATACTTATCCTTCTGACAATTCTCACACCGGCTCTCATGCTCACAGGCTGCGGCAACATAGGCCCGCTCGAACTCAGCGGTACGATCGAGGCGACGCAGACGGAGGTCAGTTCCGAAGTGTCCGGCAAGGTGATTAGCATTGAAAAACAGGAAGGCGACAGCGTCAAGAAAGGCGACGTACTGGCAGTACTGGATCAAAGCATTCAGGAGATCATCGTTAAACAGCAGCAGGCCATCGTTGATATGAAAGAAGCGAAACTCGAGGACCTCAAGGCGGGAAGCCGCCCCCAGCAGTTGGAACAGGCCGGTTTGTCCGTGAAGTCTGCCTCGCTTGCAGTGAACAATGCATCGACAAACCTGAAAAATGCCCAGATCACTTATGATTACTGGCTGAAGAAGTATGAAGACATACAGAAGCTTCATGACGAAAATACGGCTACCGATAGCGAAGTCGCCGATGCCAGATACAAACTGGATACTGCGAAGCAGCAGCTGGATATCGCCTCAAAGCAGCTGGACACCCAGAAAACACAGCTCGAATCCGCCAAAGCACAGGAAGACCTGCTTGAATCGGGATCCACGACCCAGACCATAAAAGCTGCCGAGGCAGAGCTCGAACAGTCGAAGCTCGCATTGGAGCAAGCCCGGCTTGTCCTTGACAAATACCAGGTCCGTTCGGCTGCGGACGGCATCGTTTCAATGGAGAATGTCAATGCCGGCGATCTCGTGAACACAGGCGCCAGCGTCGCTACTGTTTCCGATCCCGGCGATCTGTGGGTATATGTTTTCGTTCCCCAGAAATATCTGGTTGATATAGCGAACGGGCAGGAACTGGACCTGCGCGTAAAGGCTCTCGGCAATGGGACCATAAAGGGCCGCATCGTACAGATAGCCGCGAACGCCGAATTCACGCCAAAAAACACCGAAACGGAAGATGCAAAGGAAAATACCGTGTTCAGGACTAAGATCAAGATACTTGAAAAGACTGAATTACTGAGGCCCGGCATGACACTCGACGCAATTATACCGCTTCATGCCTGAGGAGGTGTGACCATGGATCAGAATATCTCATACGCCATCGAAGTTGAACAGTTGACAAAGAACTTCGGCAGCTTCACAGCTGTCGACCATATAAGCTTTCAGATACCAAAGGGAAAGATCTTCGGCTTCCTTGGTCCGAATGGTTCGGGCAAATCGACCACCATACGCATGCTGTGCGGAGTGCTTACCCCTACCTCAGGCAGCGGCCATGTAATGGGCCTTGATATCGTTAAGGATACCGAGCGGATCAGGCAGAATCTCGGTTATATGTCCCAGCGCTTCAGCCTGTACGAAGACCTGACCGTAGAGGAAAACCTGGATTTTTACGGCGGGATCTACGGTCTCGGCAAAGAAACCGTCAGTGAACGCAAGAAGGACCTGATACTGATGGCCAACCTCGAGGGTAAGGAGAAAAGCCTTGCCGGTTCGCTCTCCGGCGGTTGGAAGCAAAGGCTGGCGCTTGGGTGCGCCCTGATACACAAGCCCGAATTCCTGGTGCTCGACGAACCGACGGCGGGCGTCGATCCCGTTTCCAGGAGGATATTCTGGGAAATCATACACGAATTATCCTCGCAGGGAATTACGATATTGGTCAGCACACATTACATGGATGAAGCGGAAAGCTGCGATATCACGGGCTTCATATTCAATGGCCGCATCATGGATATTGCATCGCCGCAGGAGTTGATGGCAAAGAACAACACATCGGATCTTGAAGATGTATTCATAATGTACGTGGAAAAAGCAACGAACCGGAAAGTCAGCTCGACCTTCAAGGAAATAAAGTTCCTGCACGGAGGTGAATCGCGATGAAAAGCGTTTATTTTAACTGGAAGAGATTCATAACAATCATAAAAAAGGAATTCATACAGGTCAAGCGCGATCCTATCAGCCTTCGCCTGCCGTTTGCCATGCCCATTGTCATGATGCTGCTATTCGGATACGCCGTCAATACAGAGGTCGATAATATTTCCACCGTCGTATTCGATCAGAGCAGAACGCAGGAAAGCCGCGCCTATATAGACAAATTTACGGCTTCGGGCAGCTTTTATATTGCCGGTTACGTTTCGAGCGAACGCGAGCTGTCCGACGCCATAGACGCCGGAAAAGCGAAGGCGGCTATCATTATACCTTCAGATTACGCAAAGCAGCTCAAAAAGAACAACGAGCCCCAGACAGAGCTTATCATCGACGGCACGGACCCGACTACCGCGCGTACTGCCTTAAACAGCGGCCTGCTCGTTTCGCAGATGTATTCCCTTGATCTGAAAAACGGCGAAATGAAAAAACTCGGAGTATCGGCGGGAAAACTGCCGGGTGTCAGCCTCAATGCGAAAGTCTGGTACAATCCCAGCCTGAAGAGCACGAGATTCACCATTCCGGGCCTTGTCGGCCTGATACTGCAGAATATCACGATCATGCTGACTGCCTTCGCTCTGGTCCGCGAAAAGGAACGCGGCACGATAGAACAGCTGATAGTCACTCCCATCAGGTCGCCCGAGCTTATTCTCGGCAAGCTGGTGCCGTACATTATCATAGGATATTCGGGCTTCCTGTTTACACTGTCCATATGTATATTCTGGTTCGGCGTAGGAGTATCCGGCAGCCTGGCTCTGCTGCTCCTGCTCGGCTTCCTGTTCGTCTACTGCTCGCTGTCCATAGGGATGCTGATCTCGACCTTCGCCCACAACCAGATGCAGGCCATGATGGTCATGATCCTTGTACTGCTGCCGAGCATACTGCTATCGGGATTCGTTTTCCCAAGGGAGGCAATGCCCTTCGCAGTATCCGCCCTTGGTTACGCCATACCGCTCACCTATTTCCTCGATATAGTCCGCGGTATAATGCTCAAAGGCGTCGGTATAGGCTTTCTATGGGACGATGTGCTTGCGCTGTGCCTGTTCACAGTGTTCATACTGACCGTAGCAGTGTTGAGGTTCAGAAAGAGCCTGGATTGATTTTACCTTTATAGCGCGCAGCCTTTCAGCAATTCATCCTTTATATCGTTAATAAGTTTTTTCATATCATCGTGAGGAACCGTATTTTCAAAAAAACCTGCACCTATGGTCATTACACCGTTGTAAGTACCGGCAACCAGCAGTATTCCGGGTGCACTGACAACAGGAGGAATTATATAGTAGTCAATAGTGCTTACAGCACCGAATTTAATTAATTCCTTTGACAGAATACCCAGGTTGGATAAAGCCGGCACACACCTGTTACCATAAAAAGCAGGACAATCCGGCATATTTTTCCCGGCCCTCGCGGTAGCTTGATAATAGGCAAGAGTATCCTTAAAGCTGATTTTTTCCAAACGTTCCAAGCCTATAGCGCTTTGCAGCCCGGGATAGCCCTTTTTCATTTCAGTCGTCATAAAAGCCACCCTGGACAACGTATCGCCGAAAGCTTCATTTTCAACCATGGAAAGCCAGATATTCGACGAGCCTGACAAATTCCTTATGGCTTCAGTCTTTTTATCGGGGAGATATCGACGCAAATCAACCGTAACATTTATACCCATGGGAACACCATACACCGGTTGCCCCATCTCAAGCATGGCTCTGCAGTACGCTGTAATAATCAGATCATTAATTGTGACTTTCCTGGACTTTGCATAGCCGCTGATCATATCCATCTGGTCAGGCAGCAGTCTGCAGGTTACAATGCGGGTAACGTTGGAAGTGCCCTGTATCCAGGGGAACGCCCATGTAGGTATTGTGACATCCGACCCCGGAATCCATAAAGCATCCGGGTCCGTTATACCCAGACTGTTTAATAACCTGTCCTGGTCTTCCCTTCCGCGTTTTGAGGGTATTGGAATAAATCTGTCTCCGGAAAGAATTCTGGAATATATATTTGAGAGAAGCTGGACATACTCTTTGATCCCGGTTCCATCACAACATGCATGATTGGCTTTTATCGCCAGGATATCATATGGCTCTGCCCGGATCAGTTTTACTTTTATCTTTGCATCTTTATCCATATCAAGGGGACTTTCCAGAAACCTCTGAACAGCTGCATCAATGTCATCGGCTTTCTCAAAAGTGCAAAACTTCAATTTGTCGATATCCCCTACACGTTTCCAGTATGGCGGATTGCCTTCGACAAATTTGCAACCTAAAACCGGTTCTGCGTCAAAGGACATTCTTACTGCTTTTTTTAACTTGTCGAAATCCAATTTCCCGTCGAGCTTCACGATAGCCTGAGAATGGAAATTCCCGGTCCCGTAGCGCGCGACATAATTATATATGTCATGCCCGTTTGCCGGCAAAACGTCCGGGCTGTCCGGAATCTTACCGATTCCGGGTTTGATGATATCGAGGTATTTCTCAAACATTTCGTTAAACAATTTATAGTAACCAAGTATGTTCTGGGGCATATTTTCATAAAACTTGCTATAAAAGTCCATATTATGCTTGGAAACCGCTGCAAAAGGATTTCCTTCGCTGTTGGCCTTATTAAAAAAATCTCCATAAAATTTTTTCATTATGTTATCATCAAATTTAATTTTTATTTCCATTTTTGTCCACTCCGAATAGATCAAAATCAATGCTAAGCTTCAAGCTGTTCCAACCGTTTGTTTATAATTTTCATTAACCACTTTTCTTCTCCGGGTATCCTGTCTTTGAGTTTGGCCGCCGCCACCGGAAGTATCCATGCGTCAATATCCTCAAATCTGGTCTTTGAGACTCTTAAATACTCATTCAAGTATGTATTGTATGTCAATGCTTTGGGGAATTTTGACATTTCCGCCAGGATACCGGGGGTTCCGGGAAGCATAGCGGGTGAATTGATTATAAGACATGTTCGGGCAACATCCCCCGAAGGATCTCCCCTGTAGCCGCCGCTCCAATCTATGGCCACAAGTTTATTGCCGGAATCGATTATATTACTCAGATACATATCTCCATGACAGATATTGTCTCTATCCGGCAATCTGTCAATATAATCCAGTATTTTTTTTACCTTGTCACCGAGTATTCCAGAGGATAGTGAAATGGTTCGTGTAAACTTTTCCTTTTGAGAAGGTATACCGTTTGTACAATGTTGTTTATTAATATTGTTTTGAAACCTCGCCATTTGGTATACGCAGCTGCTGAACAACCAGGGCTGCTGAAAGATCATGCCGGTGAATGTCTTCCCGAATACCCTTTCAAATATTATCCCTTTGCGCCCGTCAATTTCAACCATATCAAATACAGCAGGCGACGATACGCCTGCTTCATGAATCTTTTGACCGATTTCGGCCTCGTACTTTACCCATTCTTCTTTATAGTTACGCAAATAAAGCTTTAATACTTTATCCTGACCCCACTTATATACTTCGGCGGTCGTACCTTTTCCCACCAACTCTCCCTTTTCCATACGTACCTCCCTTTCCGAGGCATAGATATCATGCCGGCTAAAGCAGTCGCCGGTCTAAGTGTTATCCCGGGACTCGGAAAACCGCTTTAGCCGCCCGAAAACATCCGGAGCTTCCTTTTCAATATTTACCGGTTCCACCTTAAGATTAGTCCATACATGGACCGTCTTGCCGATTGCAAGCAACTTCCCTTTGGCCTTGTCGAACACCTCATATCCAAACACTGTCTTTACACAGGACATATACAATATTTTTGTTATGACCATTACCACGTCGCCATATCTCGCCGGACGCTTAAATTTGCATTCAATTTCAGAAAGAGGAAGAAAGAAGCCTTGGCCGGCAATTTTTGAATTAGAAATTCCTGCCCTTCTCAAATAATCCCGTCTGCTCTTTTCAAACCACAGCGGATAATTCGAATGATGCACGATACCCATCCTGTCTACTTCAGTCTGTAGAACAGGGAATTCAGTTTTTGCTGTCATTTCTATCTATTCCTCGCTTTTGCCAGGCTTGCTCATTTTTACAACAAACCTTTCCATCCATTTTTTGTATTCTTCGAAATAATTGGTATAATCTGCAGTAGCCCTTTTGGAAGAAGTTCCAAAGAAATCCTGATTGTGCTTTGGAAACATAGCACCAAAAGCATTTTTCATACCGTATTTCAAAAAATATTTTTCATAAGGAATTGTAATTTTTATGTCGCCATAAATAATTTCCATAACTGATTTCACTCCTAACATAATATTTACCGGATACCGCTTCTAATAATATGCCTGTAAACATAAACCATGTCAGAACCAGCAGTAAATCTTGTAATACTATATTATGGCTGTGCAAGCCCATGTGTTACATTAATCGCTTATGTTAACTATTTTGTGACACTTGCATTCACAGCTTCATAATATGGTATTGCAGCAAAATATCATTATGTAAAGGCAATTCCAAGCAGTAAGCAGTATAAAATTTATTCATAAGGAGCAATTGGTTATGAATTTAAAAGCTATCAGCAAGCCGTTTTCCAAATATACCAATATTAATAACCCCGTTCCGACAGGCAGTCCAAATGTTATGCCAGCCTTTGCGCATGATTACGGCAATTATGTCGCACGGTACGGAATGGGTAATTACCAGATCCAGGCAGTCATGAAGCTGGATGACAGAATAGACTTCGATAAGCTCTCCGCTGCGGTACGATTATCCGTCGATGCGGAACCGGTTCTGGGATGCAGGTTTGTAGAACATGCCCCCCCGTATTGGAAACGTCTGAAGGACATTGACAATATAATGTTTTGCTCAATTGAGGAGACTGATAATACGGAAGAAGCTGTTCGCATGTTTTTGGAAAGTCCTTTGGATATGGATCTTGACCCCATGGTTAAAGTAAAGCTGATACGTTCGGAGCAATGTGATACCATAGGTATAAAACTCAACCATACATGCTGCGACGGAGCCGGCGCAAAGGAATATATCCACCTTTTGTCCAGAATTTATTCCGATACCGCTTGTAAAAATGGCGCTTATGTGCCAGAACCGAGTATACGTGACGACAAAGACCACATTAAAGTATTTAAAAATCTTGGAATAAAACACCCTAAGCTGGACAATTCCGTGGTAGAAGCCCCCAGAACTGCATGGCCATTCCAGTGGAAGTCCGCAGGACAGAAGAATATTACTCCCTTTGTGATATGCAGGCTCCCCGACAGGATGTTGGATTCCCTGTCAAAATACGGAAAGGAACGGGGGGCTAAAATCAATGATCTGATTGTTACCGCGTTCTATAGAGCAATGTTTAAAATTTCCCGGCCTCCATACCGTGTTCCTATGGATATCGGCCTGACGATAGATTTGCGCCGGTACCTTCCCGATAACAGAGCTTCGGCAATACGAAATCTATCGGGAGGGATTGTATTAAGGATCGCAAGATTAAAGGACGAACCTTTTGACGGAACGCTTGCGAGAGTAGTATCCCTGATGAATCGTAAAAAAAGCAAAAATCCCGGTTATCAATGTGCTACGGGAGCAGAACATGCGGAAGTGTTAAATTTCTATCAGTTTCTTGCGTTTGCCAAATTCATATCAAAGGCTTCTGACGTATTTTTGAGAAATTGTTATTTCTGTTCTCCAGGATTATCCAATGTAGGTATTATCTCGAAGACTCTGATAAAATTCGGTGACAGCACGGTAATTGACGCCTACATTATTCCACCGGTAATACGTATGCCTGGAATTATGATCGTAGCTTCCAGTTATAACGGTAAATTGACATTTGCAACCGGATATTACAAAGGTTCCGTCAGAAAAGAAAATCTCGAAAAGCTTCTTGACGGTATCAGACGTGAATTGATAGAAGGCTGTAAATAAAACAGCCTTCTATGACGACTTATTCGCTGCTTCCGATGTTCCGGCAAATACTTCACACATTTTAAAAAGGTAGCATACTCTATTATGTAAAGTAGATGCAACCATTTTTACACAGTCTCCCGGCTGAATATTTTCATTATTACTAAAAGGAGAGTTTTCTATGGACATTAAGGAAAAGTTGAATATTCTCGAAAATTTACTGGACGTCGAACAGGATACGCTAAGAGAGAAAACTGAGCTGGATCAACTCACAGAATGGGATTCGATAGCTTCCATTACCACAATTGCCATGTTTGACAGCATGTTTAAAAAACAACTCACACCGGAGGAAGTTAAGGAGTTTAAAACGATAAAAGACATCACTGATAAAATGGGATGAGGTGAGATCAATTGGCAACTGGAATATTGAAAGATGTGGAAATCAAAGGAATAGCATGTGCGGTACCCGATCATATAGTAAAAAACGAGGAATATAACGAAGTATTCGGGGAAGAAAATGTCCGGAAATTTATTAATATGACGGGCGTAGAAACCAGGTATGTAGCTCTGGATGAACAATGCACCTCGGATTTGTGCCATGCTGCAGCGACAAGGTTGCTGGAAAAATTGGGCTGGGAGCCTTCTTCTGTTGATGCTTTGATCCTCATCACTCAAACACCCGATTATGCAGTGCCGGCGAGCGCCTGCATTCTGCAACACAGGCTGGGGCTCAGCGAAGATTGTATTGCCTTTGATGTAAATTTGGGATGCTCAGCTTATGTTTACGGTATCTGGCTGGCGGCTACCATGATCTCGACTCAGGATCTTAACAGAGTACTCCTGCTTGTTGGAGATACCAGCAACTACGGGATTAACCAGAATGACAGCGCAACAGCCATGATATTTGGCGATGGAGGATCTGCTACGGCACTGGAAAAATCAGCAGGGAAAAATATAAAATACTTTTTGAAGACTAAAGGAAGCGGTTACAAAAATATCATTGTTCCTGCCGGTCACGCAAGGAGCAGGAGCAGAAAAGAAGTGGATGGATCAGAATACGAACTTTCCATGAATGGATCAGCCATTTTCTCTTTCACCATAACAGATGTTCCCCGGACTGTTGAAAGCTTCATGTCCCAATACAATATTGATATGAACGAAATAGACATGTATGTGTTTCACCAGGCCAATCGTTTTATTCTAAGGCATTTGGCAAAAAAATTGAATATCCCCATGGAAAAAGTGCCTTTATCTATTGAAAGATACGGCAATACAAGCGGAGAGTCCATCCCGATAACCCTTGTAGACGCGCTGGGGAACGAGGAATCAAGCGGACCGTTAAAATTATTTTTATGCGGCTTCGGTATTGGCTTGTCCTGGGGAGGTATTTACCTGGAAATGGACAAATCTGTTTGCCTTCCAATGATATATACCAATGACTATTATAAAGAGGGATGAGATATAATGATAAATCCATTGGATCTGAGCGGTAAAAATATCATGGTCACAGGCGCTTCCTCCGGCATCGGCAGGGAGATCGCCATCCTTTCAAGCAAATTGGGCGCCAATATTATTATGGTGGCACGAAATGAGGAAAGGCTGAAGGAAACATATAACGAACTCGAACCCGGCAATCATTCCTATTACCTGCTGGACTTTAACAATCCGGATGCAATTGAAAGCATGATGGACAATGTCTGCGCTAATGGGTTAAAGCTCAACGGACTGGTGCATTCGGCAGGCATATCCCAAACCATGCCTCTGCAGTACTTAAAATTAAGCGATTTAGGAAGCATCATGACAGTAAACTTTTTTTCTTTTGTAGAGCTTGCGAAGCAATTTTCAAAACGGAAGAATAATAATAACTGCGGCAGTATAGTTGCCATTTCATCCATATCAAGCAAGGTAGGCGCCAGAGGCCTGACTGCATATTGCGCAAGCAAGGGAGCTCTTGAAAGCGCTATCAGATCCATGGCGCTGGATCTTGCCCCCAGAAAAATAAGAATTAACTCAGTTGCCCCCGCTATGATAGGAACTAAAATATATGACGGGTTAAAGGAAATCGTCAATAATAAGGATTTTGAAGCCGGACTATTGAAGAGACAGGTTATGGGAATCGGAAAACCTGCAGATGTTGCCCAAGCGGCTGCTTTTTTACTAAGCGATGCTTCCGGGTTTATCACAGGTACATCCATGATCGTTGACGGAGGATATACAGCGCACTAGAATCGGATTGCCATATCACGGTACTTCCCGCAATACTATACAAACAGTAAAGGAAATTCATTCAGCAAATAGAATAAAGTAAAAGAAGGGTTCCGCTTATTAAAGTATCAGCAGGACCCTTCTTTTACTTTTATATGGCTATGCGGCCCCTGCTTTGTCACAGGCGCTGCTGAATGTAATATCGTTACGGGAAGAATAAACGGAAAATTGCATCATAAATCGGACTAAAACAGAAAACAAACATTATAAATAATAAGTATAATGTGATAGAATTTAAGCGGACGGAATAAAATGCGCTTTCCGGTACCATATGACAGGAGGTCTTTGATGAAAAAGAAACTGACGGCGCTGATCCTTGTGGCAATCACGCTATTGGCGGTGTTTTCATCCGGTTGGACGGTCAATGCCGACTCAAGGTATTACACTATCGAAGGATATAACGTAAATGTCGGCGTGCAGCCCGACGGCTCCGCAAATATTGAAGAGAGGATCACATACCAGTTCAATGGGGACTTCAACGGAGTTTTGCGCGATATTGACTTCAGCGATACGGATGGAATACAGGGGGTCAAGGTATATGTAGACGACAGCGGCACGGAAAGGGAGCTGTCTGTCAATTCGAAAAGCAGCCTCGACGCCGAAGGCTCGTCCGGGACATATAACATGGTAACGGAAGGCAATCTGGAGCGTTTCAAGGTCTATGAGAAATCGAGCAACCAAAGTAAAACTTTCATTTACAGATATACCTTCCTCAATGTCTGTTCCAGATATAACGATATTGCGGAATTCAATAGAAAGATAATAGATTCGGGCTGGACAGTGTCCTTAAACAATATAGTAGTAAACATTCAGCTACCCGAAGGCGCTTCGGCAAGCGATATAAGGGTTTACGGCCATGGTCCGCTGACGGGCAACAGCAAAATAATCGATGGAAGGAACGTGCAATTCACGCTGGATTACCTCCCCCCGGGAAACTGGATGGAGACGCTCGTGCTGTTCCCCACCTCGCTGATACCGCAATCGGGCAGAGTCGTAAATAAGGATGCGCTTCCTGAGATTAACGCTAACGAAAAGCAACAGGCTGAGGAAGCGAACAAACAGAGAGAAGAAGCACGTCGTCAGGTCGAGCAATACCAGCGGCAGCAGGAAGCTACCCGGAAGCAGCAGGAGGCTCAACGGGCGAGGGACGCCGCCATAAGACCCATAGGCAATGCGATAGGCATTACAATGTTCTTTCTGTGGTTCGTGCTGATATTCTGGCTCTATTTCAAATATGACAAGGAATTCAAACATAGCTTTGAAGGCAAATACTACAGGGAGCTCCCCGGCGAATATACGCCCGCGGAAATGAGCGTACTCATGTCGATGGGCAGAGTTGATACGCGCGATATCACGGCAACGCTGATGGACCTCGTCAGGAAGGAACAGCTCCTGCTCAATAATGATACCTATGTCAAGCACGGATTCTTCAAGGATAAAGAGGTGCAGGACTACAGCCTGGCAATCAACCCGCAGGCGCCCAACGTGAGCTTGAAAAGGCATGAAGCCTTTTTGATGGACTGGTTCCTGGGCAGGATAGGAAACGGATACAGTGTGCGTCTTGACGACATTTCAGGCTATTGCAGATCGACCTCGGGCGCGCGTCATTTTACCGAAGACTATTCGAAATGGCAGAGCCTTGCCAAGGAAGAAGCCGACAAAAACGATTTCTTAGACGAGACCTGTAATACGGGCCGGCTTATCGGGATACTTTCCTCGCTTGCCTGGCTCGGACTTGGAATACTGGTCGTCTCTGCTTTAAAATCAGCCTTTGGCGCAGCTTTGGTGATCCAGGCGGTCATCCTCCTGATCTTCTCCGTGAGGCTCAAAAGACGTACCGCTTACGGGAACGAACAGCACGCGATGTGGCATGCCTTCAAGAATTTCCTGAAGGATTTCAGCAACCTGGAAAAGGCGGAGATGCCTTCGATAGTGATGTGGGAGCACTATTTGGTTTATGCTATCTCGCTGGGAGTCGCAAAGGAAGTTATCAGACAGCTTCCTCTCGTGTTCACCGACGCAGATCTGCAGAATAATCACCTGACCTTTATGTACGGTTACAGCTTCCACAATTTCGCGGCGTTTACAAATGCTTTCGATACGACCGTAGACTCGGTTAATAGTGCGATCAGCAATGCATTCTCAGTCGCGAATTCGACCAACTCATCGGCTTCCGGGAGCGGCGGCGGTTTCAGCGGCGGCAGTTCCGGCGGTGGCGGAGGGGGCGGCGGCGGTGGCGCGTTCTAAAATGCCGCTGTACAACGAACGTAATTGTGATACGAAAAGTGTGACGATCCTGCTGTTAAGGATGGCAAGTTAATTAAAACAAGAGGAGGATATTTTAAATGGTACCATTCCTGATAATTTTGGTCCTGGTTGTTCTGGCAGTAGTAATATTTGCAATAGGCTCCTATAACGGCCTTGTCGGCAAGCGGAACAAGGTGGCGAATTCATGGAGCCAGATAGACGTACAGCTTAAGAGGAGATTCGATCTTATACCAAATCTCCTGGAGACAGTAAAAGGATATGCTGCGCATGAGAGACAGACCTTTGAAGCCGTGATGCAGGCAAGGAACAATTATATGGCCTCCGGCTCGCGCCAGGATGTCATGAAGGCCAACGGCGAGCTTACCCAGGGGCTGAGCAGGCTCTTCGCGGTGACTGAGGCTTATCCGGAACTGAAGGCGAACTCCAATTTTCAGGAGCTCCAGCACGAGCTTTCAAAAACCGAGGATAAGATCATGTTTGCACGCCAGTTTTATAATGACGTAGTTATGGAGTACAACAACGCCATTCAGATGTTCCCCACGAATATCTTCGCCAACCGCTTCAATTTCGTGGATGAGCCCTTCTTCACCATCGATGAAAACGAGTCAGCCGCTCCGAAAATACAGTTCTGACGAGTGGAGTGACGAACATCCGTTTTCGGAATATTGAAACTGATAATAATGACTAAAGGCTGTCCTGCAAATGGACAGCCTTTTAACTGGCCATTGACAATTTACATGGATAGCATTATTATAGAAATATCATATGAATAGTTGTTCATACGTTGTTAAATTAAATTTAACCGGACGGAGATCTTTATGAACGAAAAAGCATTCAAATTGAACGGGCTCACCTGTGCAGACTGCGCATTTAAAATCGAAAATGAAATAAGAAATATCGATGACATCTGTTCAGCCGACCTTACCTTTGCCACTCAGAAGCTTAATATATTTTATAAACAGGGAGTTAATGAAGAATTACTGGAGAACAGAGTGAAAAAAATCATTACAGATATCGAACCGGGTGTTGAGGTAACAATGCCGGGTTTTGAGGCTGGTACAGCAAAAACCTCAGTACAGTATAATCGGTTTACATTGCGACAAAAGCCGGATGTGATCGAACTCGCCGCCGGAATAGTGCTGTTTGCAGCAGGTCTGGCTGTCAGCGGCACATTATCGCTGGTCCTTTTGCTGCTGTCCTGGTTTACAGCAGGCCATCGTGTCCTGCATCAGGCTCTCTTAAACATACTCAGAGGGCGAATCTTTGATGAGAATTTCCTTATGACGATCGCAACGATCGGCGCGTTTGCAACAGGCCAATATCCTGAAGCAGCCGCAGTAATGCTATTTTACAAGATCGGTATGATGCTTGAGGATAAAGCTGTAAATCACTCAAGGAAATCGATCACCGCATTGATAAATCTCAAACCGGAATATGCAAGTGTCAGGACAGAGAATGGTTTTACAAAGGTCAGTCCCGAAAGCGTCAAGCCCGGTGATATTCTTCAGGTAAAGCCCGGCGAACGTATTCCGGTGGACAGTTTGGTCACAGATGGCGAATCGTTGATAGATACATCCTCATTGACCGGAGAATCCATTCCCCGGATGTATGGCCCCGGCCAACAGGTCTATGGCGGAACTATAAATAAGACAGCGCTGCTGACGCTGCAGGCCACAAACACTTTGAAGGAGTCCGCAGTGACTCGTATCCTGTCGCTTGTCGAGAATGCCGCATCAAAAAAAGCGCCGATGGAAAGCTTCATCAGCAAATTTGCGGTTTACTACACACCTGTCGTAACACTGGCTGCTTTACTTACCGCCATACTGCCTCCGCTGATCACAGGAAGCATGGATTTCAGTGCCTGGCTTTACAAGGCAATGGTTTTCCTCGTCATTTCATGTCCTTGCGCACTTGTTGTCTCCATACCCCTTACTTTTTTTGCAGGGATAGGAAAAGCTTCATCCGCGGGAATACTTATAAAGGGCGGTAACTACCTGGAAGCGCTTAATAAGGTGAGCACCATGGTATTCGACAAGACCGGGACTCTCACTGAAGGCGTCTTTAGCGTATCAAAAATGAACGCATTCGGATGTACCGAAGATCAATTGCTTGAATATGCCGCTTATGCGGAGTTCAGTTCGAACCATCCGATAGCTGTCTCGATAGTGAGAGCTTATGGAAGACACATAGATGAATCTTTGATCGACAGCTGTTCTGAAACCGCAGGAAAAGGCGTCGAGGCATCAGTTTCAGGTAAAACCATAATTGCAGGGAACATCGGTTATTTACGAAGCCGTGGCATAGAACCCGAAAATGGCGGGAATTTTGATAATGGCGGGAATTCAGATACCGTCGGAACTGTAGTGTATGTTGCCGTAGACGGCGATTATAAAGGGTTCATATGCGTATCCGACAATCTGAAGAGCGATGCGGTAAAAGCCGTAGTTGAACTGAGAAGGTCCGGACTGAAAAAGCTGGTCATGCTGACAGGCGATGCCGAAGGGCCTGCCAAAGCTGTAGCAGGACAACTTGAGCTTGATGAAGTACATTACAACCTGTTGCCTCATCAGAAGGTGGAATGGTTTGAAAAAATAAAAGCCTCATCTGTCGGCGGTATCGCTTTCGTAGGGGATGGAATAAACGACGCCCCGGTGCTGGCTGCTGCCGATGTCGGTATATCCATGGGCGGTCTGGGCTCCGATGCTGCCATAGAAGCTTCCGATATAGTCCTCATGACCGATGAACCGTCTAAATTGACCAACGCAATGAAAATAGCGCAGCTGACACGAAATATAGCAGTTCAAAACATCATCTTTGCTCTTGGCGTAAAGCTCCTGATAATGCTGTTGGGTGCGTTGGGAGCAGCAACTATGTGGGAAGCAGTTTTTGCAGATGTTGGCGTAACTCTTCTGGCGGTTCTGAATTCCATAAGGATCAGGTACTATAAATTGTAGCAGAACAGAGTTTAATAATATATATTACTGCAATAAATAAGGCACTGGTCAAAAGGGTGAATGTTACCCGGCCAACGCCTTATTGTTTTATGCATTAAAGTTTATTCAGTCTAGAAGCATGTGAATGCTGCTATTCTCCTCAGATCCGTACCAAAGAAGACCCATCTGAATCCGGTCCATCTCCAGCCTGAAATGGAATCCCTGCCGATGAATACAGGCCACATCCAGAACTGCTGCCCATTAACGAGCCATATATATGTGTATCTGAACAGGCATGGCCTGATGGAACCCGGGTTAACTGCAAATGCGCTCACCCCATGCTGGGCTGCATGATGCGCCGTCGCCTGGCTCGGTACAAATGAAGGCGGTGCTCCCGACGGAGGTCCTGACGTCGGCCCCATCCCCGGTCCTCCGCCCGGTCCTCCGGGGAACCCTCCTGGACCTCCTCCCGGAAATCCGCCCGGAAAGAACCCAGGACCTTGCGCCATTGGAAATCCCGGATCCTGTCCCTGGAAATACCCCGGTCCCTGTACCATAGGAAATCCCTGCCATTGCCCCGGCATGTAGTCCTGCCCCTGGTAAGGCCCGGGCATACCGCCGAAGGGCTGCGGATCACGTACTATATAATATTCGTCCATACTATACCACTCCTTTAAAGGTCTGGTATAGTCTATGCAGAGCCCTAATAAGAGGTTACATAATATCGGCTTTTTGTATTATGAGCGTGTTGTCCCTGATATCCACTTTAACCTGATCACCGTCTGTTACTTCGCCTTTTATCATGAGCTTCCCGAGCTCAGTTTCAAGCTCCTTCTGGAGGAAGCGTTTCACCGGCCTTGCACCGTATTCGGGCGTGTAAGCAGTATCTGCTATATAGTTCCTGGCTGCATCGGTCACATCGAGCGTTATGTGCCTGTCCTCAAGCCTGTGTCTGATATCGTCAATGGACAGGTCAATTATCTTAACGATCTCCTTCTTTTGCAGAGGCTTGAACATCACGATCTCATCTATCCTGTTAAGGAACTCCGGTTTGAAGCTGTGCCTCAGTTCAGCCATTACGGTCTCCCTGAGCTTTTCCTCATTGCCAGCGCCGGAGCGTATGCCTTCGAGCAGGAAATTGCTGCCGAGGTTCGATGTCATTATCACTACCGTATCCTTGAAATTGACCGTCCTTCCCTGACTGTCCGTCAGCCTGCCGTCGTCAAGCAGCTGCAACAGCACGTTGAATACTTCGGGATGCGCCTTTTCTATTTCATCGAACAGGATGACACAGTAAGGCTTTCTCCTCACCGCCTCAGTGAGCTGTCCTCCCTCTTCATAGCCTACATAGCCGGGAGGTGCGCCGATCAGCCTTGCGACCGTATGCTTTTCCTGATATTCGGACATATCGATCCTTACCATGTTCTCTTCGCTGTCAAACAATGCAGAAGAAAGCGCTTTCGCCAATTCGGTCTTGCCTACGCCGGTGGGACCGAGAAATATGAATGATCCTATCGGCTTGCGCGGATCCTTGAGTCCCGAACGCGCTCTGAGCACAGCCCCTGCAACGGCCTCGACCGCTTCGTCCTGCCCTATTACGCGTTTATGCAGCAGTTCCTCGAGATGGAGCAGTTTATCCCTTTCATTTTCGACAAGCCTTGTCACTGGAATACCGGTCCACCTCGAAACGATCTCTGCGATCTCTTCCTCTGTAACTTCTTCCTTGAGAAGCCTCTTCCCCCCAGTGCCCTTCAAACGCTCCCTTTCCTGCTGCAGCTGTCTTTCAAGCTCAGGCAGGGTGCCGTGTTTCAAAACGGCCAGTTCGTTAAGATCGTAACGGCGTTCAGCCTCCTCTATCTTCCTGTTTGTCTGCTCAATTTGCTGTTTCAGTTCCTTTTCCCTCGCGAGGTCGCTTTTCTCGCTTTCCCATTGAGCCTTCATAAGGTCCGCCTTTTCCTTATAGGAGGATATCTCTTTCTCGAGATCGGCGAGCCGTTCTTTCGAATTCGGGTCCGTCTCCTTCAGCAGCGCCTGTCTTTCGATTTCGAGCTGCATTATCTTCCTGCTTGCTTCATCCAATTCAGCAGGCATGCTGTCTATCTCGGTACGTATCATCGCCGCTGCCTCGTCCATCAGGTCGATTGCCTTGTCTGGAAGGAAACGGTCGCTGATATACCGGTTCGAAAGCACAGCGCACGCAATGATGGCATTATCCGTTATTCTTACGCCGTGGTGTATTTCAAATTTTTCCTTCAACCCGCGAAGGATGGATATAGCGTCCTCCACATCGGGCTGATCCACCATGATAGGCTGGAACCTTCTTTCAAGCGCTGCATCCTTTTCAATATACTTTCTGTATTCGTCAAGCGTTGTCGCGCCGATACAGTGTATCTCTCCCCTTGCAAGCATCGGTTTCAGTATATTACCGGCATCCATCGAACCTTCGGCTTTACCGGCGCCGACGATGTTATGCAGCTCGTCGATGAACAGTATGATCCTGCCCTCTGATTTTTCCACTTCCTTAAGCACTGCCTTGAGTCTTTCTTCAAATTCACCGCGGTACTTTGCTCCTGCGATAAGCGAACCCATATCCAGCGCAAATATGGTCCTGTCCTTAAGCCCTTCTGGAACGTCGCCCTTTAATATCCTCTGGGCAAGCCCTTCAACTACGGCTGTTTTACCGACTCCTGGCTCGCCGATCAATACAGGATTGTTTTTGGTCCTTCTGGAGAGTATCCTGATAACACGCCGGATTTCAGAATCTCTGCCGATGACAGGGTCAAGCTTCCCCTTCCGCGCCATATCTACGAGATCTGAGCCGAACCTGGCAAGAGCCTCATAGGTTTCTTCAGGGTTCTTCGAGGTTATGCGCTGGTTACTTCTTACCTTTCCCAACGCCGCAAGGAAATTTTCCCTGTTAATGCCGTGCTGCCTGAATATTCTTTCAGAAGGCGTGCTTCTCTCCCTGATCAATGCCAGATAAAGATGTTCTACCCCGACGTATTCGTCCTTGAATTTTGCAGCCTCGTCTCCCGCATGCAGAAATATTTCGTTCAAGCGCCTTGTTGCATATATGTTCGACGCAGTACTTCCGTATACCGAGGGTTGTTTTTCCAGTTCCTTCTCAACATCGTTTATAAGCAGCCGGGTATTGACACCCATGAAATTCATAAGACGCGGAATGAGGCCTTCTTCCTGCGTCAACAGTGCCAAGTGCAGATGTTCACCGTCCACCTGCTGATGATTCATACGCAGTGCGGTTTCCTGCGCGCTTCCGAGCGCCTCCTGGGCCTTCTCTGTAAATTTATCCAAATCCATCATATCAACCTCCATGTCCCCAATGTGCCGAGTGAATCGTCACATCGGGCACACAAAAAGCCTCGAAATACTTGGATTTGCTTTTTTATGGGGTAAATTTCATTTTATTCGCCATGCCAGTATCTCTTCGTTTAGTACCTTTTGCTCCAGAGATGGCACATGGCTATAGCTTTCAAGAACAAGTCTTTCAAGCCAATGTACCTCCTATTTTTCCCCCAAGCTAATCGAGGATCGTTCCTCGATTAGCAGCCATTTCACCTGTGTGTCTGCGATATCCTGCCCAGCTTCTCATATAGATCGAGCTGTGAACTGCTCAACTTTTCAGGATTGACAAGAGTCACTTTAAGATACAGGTCGCCCCGCATGCCTGACCTGTCCCTGTAACCGCGGCCCGCTACCCTTATTTTACTTCCCGATTGTATGCCTTGGGGGATTTTTACGGAGATCTTTCCGTCCAATGTATTGAAGGGTATCTCCGAGCCCAGGGCAGCCTCCCATGGGTATAGGGCTATCTGTGATTCGAGGTCGAGACCGTTGAGTTCGAAACCCGAAAACCGCGTAAACTCTACGTTCAGATAAAGGTCGCCATTTCTGCCGCCATTGACTCCCGGTCCTCCCTGACCTGCAAGTTTTATTTTTTCACCGGGCCTGATCCCTGCCGGTATCCTGAGCGAGATCGTCCGTTCTCCATTCTGTGTCCTCAGGCTTATCCTCTTTTCCGCACCAGTAAAGCCTTCGGCCGGGGTTATTTCCATTAACGCTTCATTGTCCTGTCCCGGCGTCTGCATGTTACGTGAAACTCTGCCGTGTCTTCCCTGGCTGCGGCCAAAGATCCCGCCACCGTCAAACGCGCCGAACGGGCTCCCGCCACCGAAAAACATATTGAAAAAATCACTGAAATCCCCGGCATTACCCTGTCTGAACTCATATTTCACATTATTGCCGAAGCCGTATTGCGAGGGATCGAAATCGACACCGTTCCGGAACTGTCCTTCGCTGCCGAACTGGTCGTATTTTTTTCTTTTCTCCTCGTTTCCAAGGACTTCATAAGCCTCGTTGGCTTCCTTGAATTTTTCTTCAGCCGCCTTATCTCCCGGATGCGCGTCAGGATGATATTTTTTTGCGAGCTTTCTGTACGCCTTCTTTATCTCATCCTGGGACGCCTTATTATCAACTCCCAGAATTTCGTAGTAATCCCTGTATTTCATACAACCACCTCGTTTCACAGAGAATATATTTCTATATTATGTTCAATTGTCTTCTTCATAAACTTGTCCCGTTAACGCCGGATAAAGGATCCGGCCTGCAATGCCGGAGCCTGACCTGCCTCTGCCACTTCAACAAGCCCTGATGAAGTCATCTGGTCTCCGCTGACTTTGACTATCTTTGACCTACATACAATTATACTCTGCCTTTACAAAAAATCAAGAATTATTTTACAAAGAAAAGACTCCTGTCCATAAACAGACAGAAGCCTTTAATGTGCCAGTAATCCCTATATATTGCCCGCCGCTGTTTGCTTTAATTATCCGCCGGTATGATAAGCTTCTGACCTTCCGTTATCTTGTCCGGATTCGTTAATCCATTGGCGTCCATGATCAGCTTGTACTTGTTTTCATTCCCGTAGAATTTTTTTGCGATGTTCATCAGCATATCGCCCGATTTCACTATATATGTAGTTCCCCCGGTATTTGCCTGGCTGCTGCCCGACTTGCCGGAACCTGCAGCATTATTGCCATTGCCGCCGGTATTCTTATCGATGCCGTTGTTCCCGGCGCTCCCGGCCTCTATTGCGCTTCCGGAAGTGACGCCGTTTTCGTCCGGAGTGGTTATGTCACCGGCTGTTCCGGTGACATCAGCTGCTGTATTCTCTCCCAGAGTCGTGTCTCCAGCCAACAGCGTTGTGCCCTGCGGTGCCGTGGTGCCTTGGACATCCCTGCCGCTGAGCATCATCCAGAGTTTGAACCCTCCGAATAGAACCGCCGCAATCAAAACGAACAGAATCGCCATAGATGCTATCCTTCCGAAATCAGGCGACTTTTTGCGCCTACCGGCAACAACTCTTGCATTCCTGGGCGGAATAGAGCTTGGAACCGACCTTGAAGGCCTGTACTGATTCCCTCTCGGCAGCGCAAGTTCATCCTGCTCTTCTCCTGTTCTTTCGACCTTGATGACCATCGCTGTAATATTATTTTCAGATTCATTATTGAAAGCCGCATCCACGAGCTTGCCTGCCATTTCGTCGGGTTTGTCCCCGGACTGCATTATCTCGTATATCGCATCTTCGCTGACAGCATCGGTCAGGCCTCTGCTGCATATAAGATATACAACGCCTTCCCTGAGAGGATTTATATCCGATTTCTTGACCGTCGATGCGCCTTCCTCCAATGATGCTTTTTGCTGCCCTGAGAGCATTTCGGCCTGCTCGTTGCTTATTATGCCCATCTTTAAAAGACGCTCGGCCTTTTTAAAGTCATTCACCAGAAGCTTGAAGGTTTCGCCCTCAAGTTTATATATTCTGCAATTGCCGAGGTTCACGGCCGCTATGCTGCCGTCGTCGATGATCACCCCTGCAAAAGAAGGCTTCCTTTCCTTGAAATAGTTTTCGCCAAGTGAGATGCTGTGCAGCAGATTGCTCGACTGTTCCACGCACTGCACCAGATCGTCGAGTATTACATGTATATCCTTTGTGCTGCCCATCGCCTTCTGGTGAAATCTCCTGAGGTCATTCGTGAGCGATATGCCGGACTCCTCGTCCTCCATACTTTCTGAAAGCGCAAAAAAGCACTTGCCATCGCTTACATCCAGCGAGACCTGTGCAAAATCGGCCGGGCTTTGATAAATATATCTGCCATTAGCGAATATCCTGTCGTTATTTACAGTGCACGCCAAGCCTATGTGGGTTGCTGCGGAAAATGATATTTTCATGTTATTTTCCATATGTATACCCCCTCATCTTCTGTAAAACCGAAACAAATCAAATAAGTAAATAATTGCCTAACAGTATGATACCATAGTTAGGCTATGTATTCAATAAAATGCACCCGATGCCCACATTGATTTTGACGAATTTTAGCATTCGCAGGTTCCATATTATGAAAATATTATAAAACGATCAGGGATTTTATACTATTTTGATTATATTGAGACCGCATACCATCATCCGGCCTTTTACTCGCTCAAGGTCTACGCTGAAAGTATCCGCTGCCCCGTAAAACTGGCAGCAAGTGTCGCCCGGTTCTGCAGGAACGAGCTTGCCTTTTTCAAGATTTCTGACCATTACAGGGAGCACCTTTTTTTCAAGATGGTATTTAAATGCTGCAAGGCTGCTGTCGTCCAACCCATCCAACCCCAAAAACCCCGGAAGGACAACTTTTTCATATGCTTTTTCAAAATCCCTGGCCCAGACAGCCAGCAGGAAATCAGCAGCAGCATTGAAGCTTATATAAGGCATCCGGACTTTATATTCGGAACGGATATAGGAAGCGCCGTCCCATTTATAGGAACAGCCCGACCTGACATGGTAACAGGAATCGCTGACCTCGATCAATTCATTTTCAGTTTCAACACCATATTCAATAATGATTTCGGGAATACCGTCGTTATCCGTATCATCAACTTCCATACTGCCATGATAAAAGATCTCGCTGCTGCGCCAGGCAGGTGAAAAGCTGTCTCCATTCCAGTCATAGACTGTGACTTCTATCTCATACTCGTTATTCAGGGTCCTGGATACGATAAGTTCAGGTATGCCGTCATTGTCGGTGTCGGCTGCAGCCGCATTATCAATTATCCCGGTCTGATCGGGCAGGGACGTATTATCCGTCAGCGGAAGCCAAATATGGCTGAATTCTTCTTCCTGACGCTTGATGAGAAGTATGGCCGAATCAGGCGGAAAAGGCGAAAACCGTGAGAATCCTATAATTGCTTCCTTTACGCCGTCATTATCGAAATCCTCATAAAAAATAAACTGTATTACTGCTCCGGCCGGTATCCGAGATGAGGCGAATTCCGTCATGCTTTTTTTCTTCCAGGTTCTTTTCCTGCCCATAGTTAATCTCCCGAACTGCTTTTTGACGCTGCTGTTTATCATTATCAATATATTCAGCTACAATAGCATGGGAAACCTGTACGATCTGATTTTTATATCGATGAAGGCGTGATATAATTTAGTTGGTCCCAGGCCATCGTATCCTGATCTGCAGGAGCATATATATAACTGAGGGTGTGTTCAAATGGAAGGTTGGATATCTTTCGGTCCAAGCAACGGATATATGGTGTCGTATACTGCGCCGCATCTTATATCCATAGCGGTAATATTCATTGCCTGTACCGCGCTGCTGCTTAGCAGGAAATGTTTCGCAACGGACAGGTCAAAAAAGTATTTCAGGTATGTTTTTGCCGCTTTTATTACGCTGCAGCAGGCATCGATCTATATATGGTATACAGTCTCGGGAGAGTGGTCGCCCGAAGTTACGCTGCCTCTGCAGCTATGCGATCTTTCGCTGTTCCTTGCGATCGCGGTGTTGCTGACAAAGCGCCAGCTTCTTGCCGAGCTGCTTTATTTCTGGGGGGTCGGAGGCGCTACTCAAGCCATACTGACCTCGGATATAGGCCCCTATACATTTCCTCATTTTGTATTCTACCAGTTTTTCATATCACATGCCGTCATACTGCTGGCATGCATCTATATGATATCGGTCGAAGGCTTCAGGCCGTCTAAAAGATCGGTACTGAAGACATTTCTGATAACGAACCTCTATGCTCTTATTATTTATCCCATAAATATACTCACCAAAGGGAATTACCTTTTCCTGAGCCGCAAGCCTGAAGGCGGTTCGCTGCTGGATCTGCTGGGACCGTGGCCCTGGTATATACTATCGCTGGAAGCTGTGGCACTGCTGCTTTTTACACTGCTGTACCTTCCATTCATACCGGGCGGCAGGAAAAAACGCAAAACAGGGGTCGGAACAGGAACAGGCGCCGGCATTTCGGCGTGAGCGGCCTAGCCTAAACGCTCCTCAATTCGTAAAAGACCAGATACCTGTCGCCGACAGGCTTATTATCCACATCCGTATTATAGGCGTAGCTCCATTCCGCGATGATGGATCTGCCCTCGCTGATCTCCTCCCTGAACCTTCCCCTTATTACCGAGGAATACTTAAGGAGCTCGGACAGTTCGGCGTCACTTAGGAATGACCTGTTGCCAATAAAGCGTATGCCGCAGGATTCATCTTTAGGTACTATTACAGTAACATCTCGTCTGCCGTCGGTCACAAGATTCCACAAATCCCTGTCCACCGCCTCAATGACAGTCCTGTCGCCGGTGATGTCGATCACGCCGCTTTTTTCAGCAATAAAATATGGATAATAGATCACGATACCTTTGCCGTCATAATGCTTCAGGAACTGCCCGCCCG
>Ga0207834_1000037_pt1 | contig 39446 bp, 35 predicted proteins | sample LuqExpMetagenom5_FD_187763 | JGI IMG/M metagenome (GOLD analysis project Ga0207834, IMG submission 187763) | Tropical forest soil microbial communities from Luquillo Experimental Forest, Puerto Rico - Sample 5 (SPAdes) | ecosystem: Environmental > Terrestrial > Soil > Tropical forest ...
AGGTATCTCAACGATATCTGCCATTTATCTAATAAAATTAATCTATTCAAATTAATCTATTTAAATCAATCTATTTATATTTATCAATAACTATTCAGCATCAACTACATTTTTCTTCGTGTAGCTACCTTGGTTATATTCTTTTAAGATATTCTGAATTCTTTCTACCGGATTTAACAGAACGCTGATACTGTCGTCATGATTTAAGGTATCGATGATCAGAGCAACATACTTGCTCATATCAACGTTAATGTACCAAGGCTTGTTCAGAAGCTCAGGATTCTGGTAAATGAGGTTGGTAGTGAGAACGCGGTAGATTAAGCCCTTCTCAAAAGCTTCGTCCAACTTGGCAAAACCATTTGTGAATAAGCCGAAGGTTGCAGCTACGAAGATTCTTCCTGCATTTCTTCTCTTTAATTCTAGGGCAACATCTAAGATACTCTCACCGGAGGAAATCATATCATCCACGATCAGAACATCTTTGCCTTCTATATCAGTACCAAGGAATTCATGAGCGACAATCGGATTACGTCCATTTACGATTCTTGTATAGTCACGTCTCTTATAGAACATTCCCATATCAAGACCTAAGACATTGGCAAAATATACTGCTCTTGACATACCGCCTTCATCCGGGCTGATTACCATCATGTGGTCAGCATCGAAACGGATATCCGGTACGTTGTGAAGCATTGCCTTTATGAATTGATAGTTTGGAGCTACGGTTTCCAGACTTGTAAGAGGGATGGCATTTTGAACTCTGGGATCATGAGCATCAAAGGTAATGATACTGTCTACACCCATTTGAGTCAGCTCCTGAAGTGCCAGAGCACAATCGAGTGATTCTCTGGAGCTGCGTCTATGTTGTCTGCCTTCATATAAATAAGGCATGATTACTGTTATTCTTCTGGCTTTACCACCGACTGCCGCTATAATTCTTTTCAGATCCTGATAGTGGTCATCCGGTGACATATGGTTGGTATGTCCGCAAACCGAGTAAGTTAAGCTATGGTTGGTTACATCAACAAGCAAGTATAAGTCATCACCTCGAACGGATTCTTTAATCTGACCTTTTGCTTCTCCTGTTCCGAATCTGGGACAACAAGCCTTTAATAAATAAGAATCTCTCTGATAGCCGGAAAAAGCGATGGTACCTTTGTGTTCGCTCTCCCTTTCGTTTCGCCATCCAACAAGATAATCATTCACGTGCTGCCCAAGGGTCTTGCTGCTCTCCAGAGCAATGATACCAAGAGGTCCCACAGGAATAGTTTCTACGATCTTCTCGTTCTTAGACATTAGATTTCCCTCCATGTAATAAGTATTGGTTTCAAAAGCCATTAAAGTTATACCATTATTAAATTCGTTCGTCAAGACGGTTTTCGACTTTTATTATGAATTTACGCCACTGACCGCCTTATGTAGACGAATGTCCTCCCCAATGATACGATGAACGCTGTAGTTGCTTGCAATTCTTGAAAATATACGTTCTCCATAATTTGTATTGATGTTCGTCAACGATAAATTCGTGGAGATCACTGTCGATTTCTGCCTTAGCAGACGTTCATTTATAATAAGATATAATTGGGAATTCGTAAAGGTATTATTCAGTTCCGTACCCAGGTCGTCGATGATTAACAGATCACAATCCAAGATATATTCAAACTGGTTGGAAGCCTCATAGGAGCTGTCCTCATCTTTACTAAACTTATATTTTTCAAGAATGTCAAACAGACGGAAGGCAGTCAGATAGATGACGGTATGACCCCGGTCCAGAAGCTCCTTTGCGATGCAGTTGGCAAGAAAGGTCTTACCGACACCGGTATTGCCAAGTAGCAGCAGATTGTCAGGGTTCTTATGGAAATACCGGATGAAATTTTTACAACCGGCCACCACCTTCTGTATATTGGACAGAGGTGATAACCCCAGGGTTTCGTCGATATAATCATCGGAATAATAGCGGAAGGAAAACTTGCTGAAGTTCTCGCTGGCAAGGATGGATTTAATATTAGAACCGGAATATAATAAATCGGATATCGCCTGCTTGAAGCAGCTGCACTTTTCATTGCCGATATATCCGGTATCCTTGCATTTGCTGCAATGATACTGCATTTCCAGATAGTCCGCCGGGAGCCCGTTCTCGGTAAGTAGCTGAAGCTTTTGTGTCTGAAGCTCGGAGGACCTGTCCTTTAGCTTCTTCAAAGCATTGTCATCCCCGCGAAGAGCCATTCTCCCACTCTGTGCTGACATTGAAATTATTGCCTCTTCTAACTCTTTTAATTCCGGAATCAGTCGATAAGCTTCTTCAATTCTTTTATCCAAAGCATGTTTATTCTGAAAGCGGCGGCTGTCATACTCACGTATAATCTGATTGTACTGATCATTTTTTAAAGCCATGGCGTATATTTCTCCCTTCCGCCGCTTTAGGAACGGCATAACCTTGATGCTTAAGACCCGCAGGATAATTGCAGGATTATAAACCCTTATTCAAAAGCTTCTTTTCAAGCTCAGCATAATCTTTTGCAGAATAGGTTCTCTGAGGAAACTGGTTGAATTTATTGGTGGACGGTTTGATCATGGCTGCCACTTTACTGGTTTCGCTTGCTTTATTGCTCTTTGTAAATTCTTCATCCAGTCTTGCTATATCATTGTGATTCTTTACGTCCTTCTTATACCAGGTTTCAAGAATTTTGTCCGTGTATTTAAAATCTGGCTTTTGTGTTCTTAAGATGGTACGGTTGCAGGCTTCGGCGATGATTTCGTCTGAAAATCCGAAGACCTCCACCCATTTTGTGATGTACTGACGCTCGATTTGGCCGGGAGCACGGTTTAAGCCGAAGGCCTTATTTACGGTATTGAAATGGTCATTATAGGTGGCAGTAGCTTCCTTTGCCTTCTCCTCGGTATCGATGCCCTCCTCAGCCCAGGTTAAGGCAACCGTTTCAATATAAGAAGCATTTTTCTTGCCCTTAGATACACAGTATTCGTACAAATACATAATCAATTCCGGTGAAAAATGCAGCTCTTCATATAAATACAGAATAAGCTGAAGATCCATCGGTTTCAGTGGACGATCCAGATAGATTTCCACAATATGCAGAGCCCATTGAATTTCATCATTGTTCGTCAGTTCTGCAATCTTATCAGAAGAATAGTTCTGCCTTATGGCAGGCTTTTTCTCTGTATGTATGCTTACAGCGATTTCATCCAGTTCACTGTCTGAGTAAGACGGCTCAGGAATTGCATCAGTCTGAATCTTACTCAAGTCAACCAGATAAATTGATGTGACTTCCTTTTGAACATTACGCGTCAGTGTCAGTAAATTTAATTTTTCCCAGTAGGTTAAGGCTCTTACGATGTCCTTTTCTGTGTTTTCCAATCGGTCAGCAATGGAGGAAATAGTCACTTCCGGGCATTTGCCCATATAACAGCGAAGTAAATAAAGATAAACCTTGACATAAGCTCCGTTAGCAGACGGCATAAATTGATCTATAAAGATGTTCGGCACGATAGTAACATCAGAAATGCCCTCAGCATGTAATGATATTTTGCTCATATTGTTACCCTCCAAATTTCCGTGGCTTTTTAACGCCAGCAACATTATAGCACAGATAATTTTATCTGCAAATAGGCTATTTTAAAGGGTTTGTGCGATTTTTGCCTTTGTGGATAATGTGGATAACGTGGATGAAATAATAGTCAAAAGATGTAAAAATATGTTAAAATAAATGAAAACATTGAAAAATCAAGTTTAAATCAAAGTGAAAATCTATAATTGTAGAAAAGATTTTAAGCAATAAAAAATCCACAGTAGTTATCAACTAAATTGTTGATAACACTGTGGATAATGTGGATAACTACAAACCTAGAAGATTTTCTCCCACGGATACTATGTCTCCGGCGCCCATAGTTATCAACAGGTCGCCGTTCATACAATTTTGTAATAAAAAATTTTCAATTTCATCAAAGCACTCAAAATAGTGAACTTCTTTACCTAATTTCTCAAGCTCCCTGGCTAAATCTTTCGAAGAAATATCTCCGGGATCCTTTTCTCTGGAAGCATAGATATCTGCCAGAACTACTTTATCCGCAAGGGATAGAGCCTGTGCAAACTCGCCTAGATGCTGCTTGGTCCTGGAATAGGTATGGGGCTGGAATACGCACCAGATTTCCCGGTGTGGATATTTTTGAGCGGCAGTTAAGGTTGCAACAACCTCCGTCGGGTGGTGTGCATAATCATCAATGACAGTAACTCCGCCGATGACACCCTTGACTTCAAAACGGCGTTTTGAATTAGAAAAGGTGAATAGCGCCTTCTTGATGGTTTCTATCGGAATTCCTACCTGCATCGCAACGCCGATGGCGGGGAGAGAATTAGAAACATTGTGGGTTCCAATCACGTTTAACTGGATGCGGTCGATATATTGACCATGGAAGTATAGATCATAACTACCGACGCTGTGATCATCAAATTCAATGTGATCAGCGGCATAGTCATAGGTCTTTACTTCTTTACAGTAATTCGGATCAATAATTCCGTAGGTGAATACCTCACACTCCAGATCAGAAGTGATCTCCTCATAATGATCTATTTCACCATTGATAAATAACTGACCGTCCTTTGGTAAACGTTTTGCGAAGGTGTGGAAGGAATTACGGATATCAGCGAGATCTTTAAAAAAGTCGAGATGATCTTCATCAATATTTAAAATGATGCTGCGCTTCGGATTAAATTGTAAGAAGGTATTTGTATATTCACAGGCTTCTGTAATAAAATGCTCTGATTTTCCCATACGTATATTACCGCCGATGGCATCCAGGATTCCGCCGACAGAAATCGTAGGATCCAGATTACCCCCCAAAAAGATTAAGGAAAGCATTGAGGTAGTTGTAGTCTTGCCGTGGGTACCGGATACAGCGACTGCGTTATCAAAGTTCAGCATAATCTGGCCAATCATCTCGGCACGGGACAGCATCGGTATGTTTAGGCGTTTTACTTCCATGAACTCCTCATTATCCGGGGCGATAGCTGCGGTATAAACCGCCACATCGATGTCCGGGGTTATATTAGAAGCGCGCTGTCCAAGGAAGAATTCGATGCCTAATTCACTCAGGCGGTCGGTGATGCTACTTTTGTGAGCGTCAGAACCGCTTACTTTAAATTCTAGTGTATGTAGATATTCAGCAAATCCGCTCATGCTTATTCCGCCGATGCCGATAAAATGTATCCGACATGGCTTATAAAAATCTATTTTGTACATGATTAACCTCCATGTTGCCGTTCTACGGCATTTCACTTGGTAAAGCGCGTCTTCGCGCTTTTGACTAAACGAATTATGATCTTGTAATTCGCTTTTGAAAGAGGCTTCTTCAACCTGCTTCCTAATTCTATGATAGTTCCTACTGTTGCATCTAATTGACGCCTAACTACCTGCTATTATAACCCATTTCCCTTAAATTACAATATTAAAATCCTTCCTTGCATAAATATACCGTATCATATTATAAGAATTTTATAGCCATTATATTCAGAAATTTTGATTTGAGTGCTAGGATACTATATAAAAAGGTAAAAAAAGAGTACCTTTTTAACCAAATAAGTGTTAACTTAATGGATATTGGCAAAAAAGTTGCAAATATTTGTTATTTTTTCGTAAATATTATTCACATTTTGCAAGAGACATGCTATAATGACATTATCTAACAGTAATGTAGAATTTGAACGAAACAATGGGGTTTCGACGAAAATGGAAACAGGAAAAGTGAAACTAGTGAAAAACTAACCTTTTCTTAATAACTAACGATAATATTGACAGAAGGGGGACCATGCCATGCAAATTACCGACGTACGCGTACGTAAGGTGAGTAAGGAAGGCAAGATGAAGGCTGTTGTATCTATTACACTTGATAACGAGTTCGTTGTTCACGATATCAAGGTAATTGAGGGTGATAAGGGCTTATTCATTGCAATGCCGAGCAGAAAAGCTGGAGACGGTGAGTACCGCGATATTGCTCATCCTATCAATTCGGATACCAGGGACAAGATCCAGAAGATTATCCTTGAAAAGTACGAAATTGCGGCTTTAGAAACAGAAGGAACAGAAGAATAATTGCAGAAGGCAGTAAAAGCAAAAACGGCAGCTATGGGGCTGCTTTTTTTGTTGGGTTTTGACAGGTTAAAATCTAAAATATTGATCACATATCATAACATAATGGTTGTAACCAACATCGGCTTAGATTATAATAATACAGAAAATATGTTTCTGTGATTAGGAATTGACTGTGGAAGTATATTTGTACTTTTCTGTTTATCGTTAAAGAATAAAATATATTATGACAGCAGTAACTTCATATAATGAATATAATGATAAGGTATATTAGATAAGGTATATTAGTAAAGGCGGTTATTATGAGGGAGACAGTCAGGAATAAATGTGATTTGTTTGCAGACAATTATAAGGAATTAAGTAAGAAGTTCAAATGGGGCTATACAATCAATAATAAATTAGGGTCATTGCTTTATTCCATGGATAACCGTGCTGTGGATACGGATGCAATCAGCCGCTGCCGGAAAATTATCAAGGATAATACGGGTGTTTTCTCACAGTTTAAGGACATCACCAATTTTACCGTATCCGTTATGCTGTCACTGCATTCGGAACCGGAGGCGGTTTTTAAAGGTGCTTTAACCGTGTATAACTTTATGAAGCTGGAGGGCTTCCATGCGTCCCATTATCTTGTCATCGCTGCAACTTCTATCGCCCAGAAAGCAGAGCCTTATTACTATCAGCAGATTGTCAGGGAAGCGAAAAATCATTATACTGTAATGAAGGAGGAACACCCCTGGATTACTTCCTGTGATGATTATGGTTTTGCTGCGCTGCTTGCCTTGGCACAGAAGCCGGTTTCCCAGTCCTCGAGGGAAATGAAGAACTGCTACCGACTGTTAAAGGAGAGCTTTTCCTTCTCCAATGCCGTCCAGGCGTTGGCTGAGGTGCTGGTGTTCAGTGAGGAAGAAACTGCTGCAAAGTGCAAGCGGGTTTATGAATTATCCCAGGCATTAAAACGCAGAAAATGCAAGCTGGGTCCTGGAATGGAATTATCCTTCCTCGGAGTGCTTGCTTTATTAAAGGCGAATTCGGAGCAGCTTGCAGATGAAATAGCAGAAGCTACGCAGTATCTTAAGAACAAGAAGGGCTTCGGCTATTGGTCAGTGACCTCGAGGGAAAGAGTCTTATTTGCTTCTGCCCTGGTCTGCAATGATTATCTTGGCAGTATGAATAAAGAGATCATGGAAATGACTATAAACAATAACATTATTGAGATTATCGTTGCACAGCAGGTGGCAACCATTGCAGCAGCTTCTGCATCAGCGACAGCCGCATCCTCTGCAACTTAAATATCATTACATAGGAAAATACATGTGTTACCGGAAGGGTTAAAGTTATGTACATTATCGTAGGTTTAGGAAATCCAACAGATAAATATCAGGCAACCAGACATAATATCGGATGGGACGCCATTACTAGAATAGCCGATGATTACCGCATTGCCCTGGATTTTAAGAAACACAAGGCAATCTGCGGAAAAGGCTATATAGAAGGTGAGAAGGTAGTAATTGCCCAGCCTATCACCTACATGAATCTCAGTGGTGAAAGCGTCCGGGAGCTTATGGATTTCTATAAGGTAACTCCGGAAGAAATTATTATCATCTATGATGACATCAGCCTGGATGTGGGACAGCTTCGCATCCGCAAGAAGGGAAGTGCCGGCGGCCATAACGGGATGAAAAGCATCATCAGCCATCTTGGAACCGATGAGTTCCCGAGAATTAAGGTTGGAGTCGGTGACAAACCGAAGGACTGGGATCTGGCAGACTATGTGCTCTCAAGATTTCAGCCGGAAGAGCAGCCGGTGATCCGTGAGACTCTGAAGGATACCTCCGATGCCTGCAGGATGATTATTACCTCAGGTATGGAAGCTGCAATGAATCAATATAACCGTAAAAAATAATGTAAATTTGCAAACAGAATGACGAGCTTTTGGATGGCGGAGTATTCTGCTGCATTTTCCTGCGTCTGTATAGGAATATCAAGTCAGTATTAATTATAAAATCAGGCGGTTAATGGGATGCAGATGCTGATGAATAAATTACTTACACGAATTACATTTACAATTAGAATATCATATGAACGCTAGGAGGAAAAATTATTGAAAACCTTTATAGCACCCTTGATGGAATTAAAGGAGTTTAATGATATCAGGGACAACATAAAAATGAAAACTCTGCCGGTACAAGTTACCGGCTGTATTGATTCCCAGAAATGCCACCTGATCCACGGTTTAGGCGAAGAATTCAAGTACCGGGTGATCGTGACTTATAATGATTTGAAGGCGAAGGAAATCTATGAGGATTATCGTTTGTATGATAAGGATGTATTTCTTTATCCGGCAAAGGATATCATCTTCTATAGTGCAGATATCCATGGAAATGCGATTGTAAGGGAGCGTCTTAAGGTTCTTCGAAGAATTATAGAGAAGAAGGATGCAACAATTATCGTATCCATTGATGGCGGAATGGACCGGATTCTTCCATTACAGACCATTAAGGACAGAATTATCTCTATTAGCACCGAATCGGTAATAAAGCTGCAGGAATTCAGTAATTCCTTAGTTCATCTGGGGTATGAAAGACAAGCACAGGTGGAGTCTCCGGGGGAATTTGCAGTCAGGGGCGGTATCATAGACATTTTCCCGTTGACGGAGGAGGCTCCTTACCGTATCGAGCTATGGGGCGATGAGATTGACTCCATCCGAACCTTTGATGTCAGCAGCCAGCGTTCCATTGAGCAGGTAGATGGGCTTGTAATCTATCCGGCAGCAGAAATCATACCGGATGAGGGCAGATTAAAAGCTGGTATCAAGAAGCTGGAAGAGGAAGAGAAGAAATATTATAAAAGCTTAAGAGATCAGTTTAAGACGGAGGAAGCTGCCAGAATTCATCAGATCATCGGGGAATTCAAGGAGAACCTGGAAGCCTTCCAGGGCATGGTTGCGCTAGAAAGCTATATTAATTATTTTTATGAGCAGACCGTAAGCTTCTTCCATTACTTTGATAATGATGACACCATCTTCTTTCTCGATGAGCCGGGACGGCTGGTGGAAAAAGGGGAAGCGGTTGAGACAGAATTCCGTGAGGGCATGATCGGGCGTATCGAGAAGGGATATATCCTTCCGGGCCAGATCGATGTCATCTTTGGATATAAGGAAGCCATGGGCTTTCTGGCAAATAAGAACTCCATCCTGATCAGTACGATGGAGGTTAAGAATAATTTCTATGCTCCGAAGAGAAAATACGATTTCACGGTACAGACCGTGTCTTCTTATCATAAGAATTTTGAGGTTCTTGTTAAGGATCTGGAACGGTGGAAGAAGAATAAATACCGTGTCATCCTGCTTTCCGGTTCCAGAACCAGAGCGATGCGGCTCAGTGAGGATCTTCGGGAATATAACCTGAGTGCATTTTACAGTGATGATATGGACCGCGTACTCCAGAGCGGTGAGATCATGGTGGCTTACGGTAACCTCCGAAGGGGCTTTGAATATCCGCTGATCAAGCTGGTTGTGATCTCCGAGAGTGATATCTTCGGTACGGAGAAAAAGAAGAAACGTAAGAAGCCTTCCTATGAGGGTAATAAGATACAGAGCTTTACGGAGCTGACACCCGGGGATTATGTGGTGCATGAAAACCACGGACTCGGTATCTATAAAGGTATTGAGAAGATTGAGGTAGACAAGGTTACAAAGGATTATATTAAGATAGAATACGGCGGTGGAGGCGTGTTGTATATTCTTGCAACAGGCCTTGATGTGATTCAGAAATATTCCGGCTCCGAGGGAAGAAAGCCGAAGCTGAACAAGTTAAATTCCATTGAATGGAAGAATACAAAAGCAAAGGTAAAGGGCGCTGTAAGAGAGGTTGCCAAGGACCTGGTGGAGCTATATGCACAGAGGCAGCAGAAGGTGGGCTTCCAGTTCAGTTCGGATACCATATGGCAGAGGGAGTTTGAGGAGGCATTTCCTTATGAGGAGACGGATGATCAGCTGAATGCGATCGAAGCTGCCAAGAAGGATATGGAAAGCAGTCGGATTATGGACCGCTTAATCTGTGGTGACGTAGGATATGGTAAAACGGAGATTGCTATCCGTGCCGCCTTCAAGGCGGTATCCGACGGGAAGCAGGTTGTTATTCTGGTGCCGACAACCATTCTTGCACAGCAGCATTATAATACACTGGTACAGCGAATGATGGATTTCCCGGTGAGCATTGATGTGATGTCACGTTTTCGCAGTAGCGCGGAACAGAAGAAGACTCTGGAACGTCTAAAGAAGGGAAACCTGGATATCGTAGTGGGAACACACCGTGTTCTTTCCGCTGATGTCAAATTCAAGAACCTGGGACTGTTGATTGTCGATGAAGAGCAGCGCTTTGGCGTTGGTCATAAGGAAAAGATCAAACAGTTAAAGAAGGATATTGATGTTCTGACTCTTACGGCAACTCCGATTCCCAGAACTCTTCACATGAGCCTGGTAGGAATCCGGGATATGAGCGTTCTTGACGAGCCGCCGGTGGACCGTCTTCCAATCCAGACCTATGTACTGGAGCATAATGATGAAATTATCCGTGAGGCTATCAGCAGGGAGCTGGCAAGAGGAGGACAGGTTTATTATGTCTATAACCGCGTCAATGGTATTGATGAAGTTGCGAATACCGTTGCAAAGCTGGTTCCTGAAGCAAATGTTGCTTTTGCCCACGGACAGATGAATGAGCATACCCTGGAGAAGATTATGTTTGAGTTTATTTCCGGGGAAATTGATGTGCTTGTATCCACGACGATTATTGAAACAGGTCTTGACATTTCGAATGTAAATACTATGATTATTGATGATGCGGATCGTCTTGGATTGTCGCAGCTCTATCAGCTGCGCGGACGTGTCGGGCGTTCCAACCGTACGGCTTATGCCTTCTTAATGTACAAGAGGGATAAGATGCTGCGGGAAATCGCCGAGAAAAGGCTCCATGCCATCAAGGAATTTACAGAGCTGGGCTCCGGTTTTAAGATTGCGATGCGCGATCTGGAGATCCGCGGTGCGGGTAATCTGCTGGGAGCCGAACAGAGCGGACATATGGAAGCAGTCGGTTACGACCTTTACTGCAAGATGCTCAATGAAGCAGTCAAATCCATGAAGGGTGAGGACTTAGAAGAAGATACCTATGAAACCACCGTGGACATGGATATGGATGCGTATATTCCGGCAACCTATATTAAAAATGAAGTACAGAAGCTTGATATCTATAAACGAATAGCAGATATAGAAAATGAAGAAGAAATGATGGATATGCAGGAGGAGCTGATGGATCGCTTCGGAGATATGCCGAGTGCAGTTAATAATCTCCTGAATATTGCTCTGATCAAGGCAATCTGCCATGGCCTGTTCATCGTCGGTCTGGTACACAAAGACAATGAATTAAAGCTGATGATGTATCCAAAAGCAAAGCTTTCAGTTGAGAAGATACCGGAACTAATCGCAAAATATAAGAATAGCCTGAAGCTGATACCGCAGGCGAATCCTTATTTTGTATATCAATTACCGGCAAACCCGAAAGGAAAAGCGGACACGCTAACAACCTTTGATCATTTACGGAAGCTTTTGGAGGATTTTAAGATATTGAAGCAGGAAACAATAGAAGCATTATAGTCTCTAGTGGGACTTAAGAGACTGGAAAGGGGAACAGGTAATGAGAATAAAGAAGAGACTGGTATATATTTTACCGGCATTTTTGATATTAATGCTGTTATCAGCCTGCAGGGCTGGAGCAGAACGTTTTGAGCTGACAAAAGATATGGGTAAATCAGTAGCATCCTTTGAAAGAAAATCCGGTACCAAGCTGATTGAGCAAAGCAACGGAGTCTATCTGATGGAGGATGTCGTACAGGTTATGACAACCGACAAAAAAGTATCAGCAGTAACCTTACTGAAAAACGCCGGTGATTATTCCGTATTCGGTGTGAAAATCGGGATGACGAAGCAGAATACGGATCAGCTGTTAACGGATACCTTCGGAGCGGAGATCGCCAAAACAACGGATACGGAAAAAAATACAGTAACCTATTCCTATCTGAAGAATGAGGATGAACTGTACATCTCTTATGATATTGATAAGGAAACCGTAGTAGGGCTGTCTTATTATAAGATTGATTCGTCCAAGGATCAGGAAAGTACCGGAGAAGCCGCGAATTCCGGTGAACTGATTGCAACCGTCGGTGACACGAAGGTTTATTATAATGAGGCTATGGTTTATCTGAAATCCGCTCAGGAAAAATATGAGGCGGATTATGGTAAAGACATCTGGAATGCGGACATTCTGGGCAATGGCCAGACCTTCGGCAATATGATTAAGCAGGAAGTAATTAATCAAATCACGGAATTAAAGATAATCCGGGCAGAAGCCGGCAAACAGGGAATAACCCTTTCCGAGGAGGAGCAAGCAGAAGCTGCATCCTACGCGAAGGAGCATTATAAAGGGCTCACATCGCAAGATATCAGCAAGTATCTTGTCACCGAGGAGCTGCTTTCACAGGTATACTCAGATAATCTATTGGCAAATAAAATGTTTGAGACACTGACGATTAACGTGAATACCGATGTACCGGATGAGGATGCGAAGCAGATTACGGTACAGGATATCATGGTATACAATACGGATTTTGATGCGGAAGGTAATAAGATTGCATTGTCCGATGAGGATAAGGCAGCAGCTTACGAAAAGATTCAAAATCTTGCGAAGCAGGCAAAAGATACCAAGGATTTCAAAACCTTTGCCGAAGCAAATACGGAGGCCGATACCGTAGAATATACCTTTGGTAAGGGACAGGCTCCCAAAGATTACGGCACTGCCTTCGAGCAGGCTGCTTTCAGCCTGAAGACAGGACATATCAGCGACATCATAGCTACCGATACCGGCTGGCATATCATCTACTGTGTATCCGATTTTAATGAGGACGCAACCATCCAGGTAAAGGAGAATATCATTGAAGAGCGCCGTAATAAGATGTTCTCAGAGCTTTACTCCGAATGGTCGAAGGATTATGAGGTAGTTGTTAACCACGAAGCATGGGATAAGGTTTCCTTTGAGGATTAATGAGAGCGGGGGAAGCTTTTCTCCATGATGCGGTATAATTTATTCAATGCGAAAGCGAGGGAACCCTATGTGCGGAAGATATAATTTTACGGTGGAACAAAGTGATGAGGTCTTGGAAATCCTTGAGAAGCTGAATGCGAAATTCCAGGGAAAGGAGGCAAGAACCGGAGAAGTATTTCCGACGAACCTTGCTCCTATTCTGATAGAAGAGAAGAAGGAAATCTCACCAACGCTCAGCGTATGGGGCTTTCCCAAGTTCGATGGAAAGGGTGTTATTATTAACGCAAGATCGGAGACAGCCTTTGAGAAAAAAACCTTCCGGGATAGTCTGTTAAACCGGCGCTGCATTATACCCTCCACTGGTTTTTATGAGTGGGATAGTGAAAAAAGAAAATATCTATTCCGTCTGGAAGGAACGAATGCTCTCTACATGGCAGGGTTATATATGTATTCTGGAGAAGAGATGCGCTATGTTATCCTGACTACGGATGCCAATGAATCTATGAAGGAAATTCATAACCGTATGCCCCTCGTTATTTTGAAGGAAGATATCGGGACCTGGATAATGGATCATCATGTAACGAACGACATACTGCACAGGGTTCCGCCTCAGTTAATCAGGGAAGCGGTTTAAATGTAATCTATGAAACGAAAAGCAGGACAATTGCAATGTTGTATTGCAGTTGTCCTTACTAATCTATTCTATTTTTTCCCCCAATAAAAGGTAGATACGCTACATCAGTATAGAAGTTTCTACTCAATAAGCAGCCGATCCTATTAATTCTTGTAATCTGACAATTACCCCCCGAATTAGCTACTAGCAATCACTTAATGTGAAGCACCTGAGTTAGATATAAAGTACATAAATTATATAATTTATATCGTTCACTTCATACTTACAATCATGATGCCACAAAGCGGCATCTCAAATAATATCTGAAAGAAGTTTAAAATGAAATTTCAATGGATTTTATTTTGAAGTTCTTTTCATTCTTAACGAACTTTCTAGACGTAGTCTATCAAGTAATGCATCTATATTCAATACAATTCGCAGATTTGCCCCTTTTTTTTGTCGATTTTAATACGGTCATATAAATCGACAAATCGAAGGGGCAAATCTGCGGATTGAATTGACGGAGCCTTGAAATATGCTATTATCAAAGCATAAAAGTAACAGCGAGAGGAAATGAAATTGGATAGCATAATCAGAAGTTTCTTGTGTAAGTTAAACAGAGATAATCACTTTACAGAGATTCAACTGGAGCAGATAAGATATTCCATCCTGGCAATAGGGGGAGACTTATCAAAATTTCTAATTCTGTTAGTTTTATTCAGCTTATTGGGTCATTGTCCGGAATACTTATATTCATTTTTTACCACTACGTTACTTCGGGTCTATATTGGCGGCAAGCATTTTAATACATACCTTGGATGCCTTACATTCTCGACGATGTACTTTAGCTTAACAATATTTCTTACTACTTTGATGACCTCTCAGTATTATCAGTATCTATTGTTACTTAGCATTATTTCTGCGGTGGTGTTATTAGTAATTGCCCCTCGGATCTCAAAGAAAAGCGGCCGGAATTTTAAAATCAATATCTACAAGGTTAAATTGATTATTTTGTTCCTGGTTACCTTATATATTGTAATTTACTTCGTGGAAAAAGAACCAATATATGCGATTGGTCCTTTTACAATAATATTCCAAACAATTCAATTACTTATGATGAAAGGAGAAAGCTATTATGAAATCAGGAAGGAAACAAAAATTAGTGCGTAGTATTCTCAGTTTATTACTTGTGGTGGCACCAGTTTTAGCCTCACAACAGGCATCCACTTATTTGTGGGGAGAGCCCGAAGTACCTGAATCACTGCGCAGCTAATAATGATGAATTTTTGCAACAACGTTACCTAAAAAGGTATCATAGTAAAAATCTATGGTACCTTTTTTACTTTCTACCATCTTCTTCAGCTTATACAAACCAATTCCTCTTGGCTCATTATTCTTGGTGGTATATCCGTTATTGAAGAAATTATTAATCTCTGCGACGCTGAGATATTTATAGGGATTTCTAACTTCGAATACATTTCTTTCATCTTCCCGGTAGATGTAAAGCTCAATTGCCTTATCCAAATTCATCGCTTCGACAGCTTCAATCGCGTTATCAATCAGAATTCCATACATTTCAACCAATTGATTGGGGCTATAGGCAGTTGGAAGATTAAAATCATGGATGGATAGATTAATATGGATGCACTTGCCTTTACCTTCGATTATCTTGCTATATAGAAAAGCACTGATAACCTTATTATCCAGTTTTAATAAGTCCTTCCAGATGTTATTGCTGTTCATCTCAATGATATAATCTTCTATATCTTTATCAGTAAACAGCTCATCCTTTTTCATTGCCAGTATGGTCTGTATCTGGTTATGATAATCGTGCTGCTTACCCCTGATTTCTTCTATCATATCATCGATGATCGGGAAGTAGGTATCATATATGGACAGCTTCTCTTTATAGATACGGCTGACAAAGCCTTCACGCAGAATGACAGTATTAATTACAATAGCAAATAGCAATACGACAATGATTATTAGGATGACATTATTAATATTGCTGACATCGATGTACCACAGAATGGTAATCCCGTAGTAAAGGAAAAAGGTAGCCGTAATGATTACGCTGAATATCGAGCTCCTTTCTTCTATGAAGGAATCGAAGAAAGAGAAGGGAATAAACCTTGCTATGATAAATACCAGAACAAGACTAATCACCTGCGATATGATGCCATTACGAAATGTATAGTCCGCAGTGCCGAATACGATATTAAGGAATATAACCCCAGCCAGTTGAAGCACAATTAATATTAATGAAATGGCAAAATAATTAAGTATACTGGAGGTTAAATTCTTAACACCGTAGGATGCAAAATACAGATAAAGGGCAACAATGCTGACCAATGTGCAAAACAAATGGGAAGCTACATCATTGTGTATATAAATATTAAATCCGATACCAATGGAATCAGCAACTATGTAAATAAGAAGGTTTAAAAGCTTTGGCTTTAAGCTTTTTTTGATGCTGTGTACAAGCAGCAGTGTCATGCTGGTATCAAATAATGTCAGAACAAAAGAATCAAAGAACCCCACTTATCTGTTCACCTACCTTTTTCTTGTAACTTACACCGATTGGTACACAATCCGGCAGCCCTTTTAATTTAATGTAGTTATGTGCCATATCAATTTTCTCAATATAATCACAGTTGATTAGGATGGACTGATGGATCTGTAAGAATTGGTCGTTCAGCTCTTTTGCAAATTGGGTGATGTTCAAATACTTATACTTAATTTCCTCGTACTGGGTTCGTATAAAAATTCTTCTATTTCTGCTTTCCACCATGACGATGTCCTTAACAACGATTCGCTGCTTGACTCCTTTAAAATCCAGGCTCAAGTATTGGATTTCATCCCGCCCCGGATCAAAGTAGTCCACCATAATTCTTGCCATAATATCTGAAATGGTTTTTCGTGTGTAAGGCTTTAAGATGTAGTCATAGCAATGAACGTCGTGAAAAGCTTCCATCTCTTTCGTACGTACCCCGGTAATAAAAACAATCGGTGTAAACTGGTATTTTTTTATCTTACGTATTTCCTTCGCCAAATCAATACCATTACCATCAGTCAGCTGGATATCGATAAAGAATGCACCGATATCATTGTCCTTAACAATCTCCAAGGCTTCTGACTTGCTGTCAGTACTGTATATTCGAATGCCTGAATTAAATTTTGAAGCATTTTCAATTAAATAATTTCTTTGTTCCCGGATGTCTTCAACGATTAATATTGAGCGAATATTTGTCACTCCTTCTTATAATTCATAATCTGAACCATTATGAAAATGAAATTTACACAATTTTGCCAGGCATTACTCTCTTAATATTCACTACAGAACAGATACTTCAGTATTTTGAAGCAATATAGGTGCAGGAAATAAAGATCTGCTTATTTGCACCTAAATGACTATTTACAAGTATTATACCATGTTTTGAAAATATATAGCAATATTTCTTGCAATATAGGATATTTTGTTACATCAGGAGACGTATCGAGGTATCATTTCTATACTTGATTAACAACAAAAAGGAGCAGCAGAAGCTGCTCCTATGATAGCATGCATATGCACTTAATCATTTCCAAAGAAATACCTTGTTTCATTACGATCTGTTACCAACGTATTTATGATATTCATTTATTGTTCTTTCGATCATCTTACTTACAAGGAGCCTACCCTTTTCTGCTGTCGCTGACTTAGGATATCCCAGACACCCAATATATCCATCCGGCTCCCCGCAATTCTCATGAAATAAATACTTTCGAAAATTTTCAAAAACAATATCCTTTTCTTCCATCAATGAAATTCTCACCTTATCCGGATATAAATATAATGCGATAGACGTCTCTGCCTCACAGGAATGCCGCATAGTTGTTTGTTTCTCCAAAATTCTTGAATAATCAATCTCATAAGGCTCTATTAAATATACATCATCAGAAATATCAGATAGTGCCTGAATGTGGAACGGATCTCCGTGAAACGTTAGGATAAAAAATTTCTCGAAGCCTTGATATCTCCACCAACTGATTGTCTCTGATATGGTATTTCTTAGCGTATCTGCAGATATAGATGTCGTTCCTGTAAATGAACGGTCACAGGGCAGGTTGACACCGTAGTTAATTGTTGGTGCCACCATGCAGCTCGTAACCCTGGATAATTCCTCAGCAAAATATTCAGCACACAGAATATCATTGTTAAGCGGTAAATGTGGTCCATGCTGCTCGCATGTTCCTACGGGAATTATCAAATTCTTATGAAGCTTCATTAATTCCTTAGCTTCTACATATGTTTGATCCAATAGATTCATGGTTATCTTCCTTTATCGATGTTAACAGGCTTCTTTTTAAAAGCCAATAATCGCATTATTTCATTTATATCCATCTCTGTCTTAGGTCTGTAGTTAATCCATCCGCCATTACTGCATGGATATTTATCCTTCCATAACTCTTTAGTTAAAGACAGCCCTCTATTAATAGCTTCATTGAGTTCATCCTTATCTTTTGAACTTATTTGCAGTATTACATCGATAGCACAGCTTTCAAAAAAGATATAACATAAGTGCTGGGTTTTATGCGAATATTTATATCCCCAACCATAATTATTTCCGAACGGGAATTTTAATTCCTTTTGCATATCATATTATAAATTAAACGCTTCTTCAAATTGCTCTAATAACTTTTTTGCATCATTTCCAATGAATTCAAAAATTTCTTTTTCTGAAGGTATATTGTTTTTGTCTAGCATCCGATTACTCATGTCAATTTCTCCAATCACGTAATGTGGTCAATTGAGCGAAGCATCTTAAGTTCATTCTATCTATTCTTGCCTCATCTCGGTTGTCACATTTCATACGCTTAATATTCTCATCTAAATCACATGTTAGAATGATAGGTATAAAATCGAACTCTATATTTAGCTCTCTTAGTTTTATCATTATTTCTATAAAGCTAGCTTTTCTATGACCATGAAAGCCGTACGCCCATATTATGCTTTTATATAAAGAACTCTCCAAATATTTAGTCAGCATGAATAGCATAATTTGTCTTCCGATATCTATCCCCTCAATATTTATAAAGGGATTTCTTAATGAACATAAATCGCTATCTACAAATGCCGAATCCTCAATACAGTTAATAAGTTCTCTGCCTGTTGAAGATTTTCCTACTCCATCAGACCCACAAATAAAAATAAGCTTTTTTGCCATTATTTCATCTCCATATATTAGTACTTTAGAAGGTTAATCCTTAGCCTTGCTATTGTTAACGATGGTGAAGCAAAAATAGTTCGTCAAAATTTTATAGCCTATAAGTTACGAAACTTCCTAATATAGTCCCATCTGCATTCTTGACTGGAGAAATCCCAAAATTATTTTTTACCCAAAGAGCATGAGATGCTTCATTATTTATATCACAATAAGCTCTGACTTGCATGGAACCTGTTTTAAGAGCTATTTTTTTTACTTCATCGATCAAAGCACTTCCTACACCATTACTTGGCTTCTAGCAGGAAATAAAAACCGGATTGTGCAACAGTGGCCCACTTCAGTAAGAAATACTTCGAGGAGTCTATGAATGATTTATTCATTCAGATGGTGAAGGCACTGTTTGAGATTGGCTTAATCCGGTTTTAAGAAAAAATTCACATTGACTTTAGATTATAGGAATGTTATTATTTTATTAACAAAAGCGTTTTCGTAATATGAAAGTGAATTAGAAAAATTCTCGTACTGATTTGTAGTAATGGTATATTATTATAAAATATTATGATATTGGGTGATTGTTTTGAATAGGACAAATATAAAAGACGTGGCGAAAGCAGCAGGAGTATCTATTACAACTGTTTCAAGAGCATTAAATGGATACTCAGATGTTAGTATAAATACCAGAGAGAAAATTAAAAAGATAGCTGAAGAATTAAATTATGCCCCAGATATCAATGCCAGATCGTTAGGTGGAATGTCCGATATTACAATTGGGCTTTTGATGTCTAATATGTCTTCGGAAGATATAAGCGGATTTGCTTATCAGATGATAAGTGGAATTTACAATGCCTGTCTCGATAATGAGTGTGAATTTGAAATTTTAGTGACCAATTCAATAAAACAGGAAAAGGTTAGTTATTTACAATTCTGCAGAAAGAAAAATGTAGATGGAGTTGTTGTTATGGGATTGAGGACAGATGATCCTTACTATCATGAAGTTCTGAATAGTGAAATTCCATGTGCACTAATAGACATTAATGTTGAAGAAAGCGAAAGGGTTAGTACTATAACAATTGATAACGTTTCAGCCTCTCAACAGGCAGTGACATATCTGATTGAGCAAGGGCATACAAAAATTGCTATGTTGAATGGTAAGGATGTAGCCACCGTTTCAAAAGAAAGATTCTCAGGTTATGCGATGGCATTACTTAATGCAGGTATAGTTCTTAATTTAGAATATTTAAGATATTGCGATTTTGATGATAAAATTGCATATGAAGAAACTAAGAAATTGCTATCAGAACATAAAAGTATTACAGCAATATTCTGTGCCAGTGACTTGATGGCAATAGGAGCAATACGGGGAGTATTAGATATGGGACTTAAAGTTCCAGAAGATATTTCAATCGTTGGATTTGATGATATTCCATTAGCAGAATATTATCACGGGGGAATTACAACTGTCAGGCAGCATCCATACAAAATGGGGTTTATGGCTTGTGAGACTGTTTATAATACGTTATCGAATAAAAAAAATCCTTCGAAAGTTTTAATTCCTTATGAATTTGTGATTCGGAATACTGTAATGCAAAAGAAATAAATTAACGTATGTGATAGAGCAAATTACATATGCGATTATGATTTGACAATATAATTTATCAAAATATATGGCTACCTTTCTACAATTGGTAGCTATTTATATAATATTAAACCAAAACGTTTTGGTTAAAAGGGGGATGATTATCAATTGATATGTAAACCTACTAGATATTAAAAGAACTGCGAATGAGACTTAATGAATTTTATTTAAGCTTCTTTTGTTGTGTGTAATATCCATCGCGTTAATGTGCGTGAAGTGTGAATTGTTTTTTGAGATCTCACTCAGGAGCGGCTTAACAAAACATATTAATAAAATATGGTAATGTAATAGAATATTAAGAGGAGGAAAAGTAATGAAAAAGTATGAAACAATAATTTTTGATCTTGACGGAGTGATTTGCCATACCGATAAGTATCATTTTGCAGCATGGAAGGGCCTGGCAGATGAGTTAGGTATCTATTTTGATGAAAAAATCAATAATAGGCTTCGTGGAGTGAGTAGAATGGAAAGTTTAGATATTATTCTGGAAAATTATCAAGGTGAATTAACAAAAGAGCAGAAGCTGCAATATGCTGAGAAGAAAAATGAAATTTATTGTGATTTATTGAGGAATATGAATATGAGTGATTTAAATAATGAGGTAAGACAGACGCTGGATATACTACGCCAGAGAGGGTATTTATTGGCAATAGGGTCATCAAGTAAGAACGCTATGTTTATATTAAAACAGTTAGGATTGGAAAATTATTTTGATGCAATATCTGATGGTAATAACATCACAATGTCAAAACCAGATCCTGAGGTTTTTATAAAGGCGTCGAGGTTTGTTAACAAAACACCTGAAAAATGCCTAGTAGTAGAAGATGCGAAAGCAGGTTTAGAAGCAGCACATTCAGGTGGTATGAATTGCGCAGCTATTGGTGATGCAGTGAATTGTAATATGGCAGATTACAATTTATCTTCTTTTTCTGATCTCCTTGATATTTGTGAATAGCTAAAGACGCAATTCTGAATTATTAAAATAATCGTAGTCTGGTAGAACTGTGTTGTAAATATTTGTTGATGACTTTCTAAGACCTATAATAATTACGTTAGGTACAATAATACTGGTAAGATGTAAAAAACTTGTAGATAAGTAGATTGGAAGGGCGATTATGGGAATAATAAAAAATCTTTATATCAATATATATAAAAAGGTTAGAAATCATGACTTAGGGGTGGGATCAAACAAAAGGCTACATAAAAACAATCGAATTAGAAAAAGTTTTTCAGATGTATATCATGGTGGTATAGCATTTAAGTTAATAATATCATTTTTAATTCCGGTAGCCTTTGTAATAGTCATTGGTATAGTTTCATATCAAAAAGCTTCTTCAGCTATTATTAATAATTACGAAAAGGCAAGTTTCCAATCTATTAAAATGACAAGTAAGTATATGGACTTTGGATTAAGCACTTTCGAAGAAAAAGCTATTCAATACATAACAGACGGAGATATTTCGCAATATTTAAATGGAATATCAGATAGAACAGAAGCTAATAAAGTTCTTAATAAAATATACGACAAGTTGTCCAAAGAGCAAAGGGAAGCTAAGTTAATAACAAATGTTCATATTTTATCGAGTGGAGCTAAACCTATCACTACAGCTAAAAAATCCACGGATAATATGTATTTATCTTTTTTGGATACTGCAGGTGGAGAAAAATTAGCAGAAAAATCGAATGCGAGATATTGGATTGGAAGTGATACTTACTTAGATGAAAGCTTTGGAGTTAATGAGGACAGTTATGGAATCCGGTATGTTTCAGGTTTTATGCATTCAAACTCTTGTATTATATTTGATATTAGCGCCTCTTCTTTGCTTAACATTATTAAGGAACTTGATTTTGGTAATGGCAGTATCACGGGCCTTGTAACGGAAGATGGAAGAGAGCTTATTTCTGAAACGGATCAGACTGTTTCTGAAGCTGTTTTCAGTAAGGAAGATTTCTTTAAATACCTAATAAATTCAAATGAGGACAGTATTAGTAAAAAGGTTGAGTACAGTGGTGAAAGGTATCTGTTTATAGGTTCGAAAGTTGGAAATACAGGCTCAGCTATATGCTCTCTAATACCATATTCGATTATTATTAAGCAGGTTAATGGTATTAAATATCTATCCATTATTCTGGTTTCATTATCATGTGTCATTGCAGTAATGATTGGAATTGCTATGGCATCAGGTATAAACCGTGTTATTTATTATATTATCAATGAATTAGATAAAGTATCATGTGGGGATTTGTCGGTTAATTTGCAAGTAAAAAATAAAGATGAATTCTATGTACTGGCAAATGGAATAAACAGTACGATTGATAACATGCGTGAGCTTATAGAAAAGGTAAAAAAGCAGAGCAGATCTGTAAAAGCCACATCCGATAAAATTGTTAGCGAATCAGCAATATTTGCTATGTCAACGAATGATATTACACAAGCTATAAGTGAAATACAAGTGGGAACAACACAGCAGGCAGAGGATTCTGAAAGCTGTTTAATGCAAATGGATAAGCTATCAGAAAAAATCTGTGGTGTGAGCATTGAAACGAATGAAATTAAAAAAATTACGGATGCTACAAAAGAAAGTTCAATTTCAGGACTTGCTTCGATGGTTGCTTTAAAAGAGAAAGCTAGAGAAACCTCTAATATCACGCTATGTATAAAAAATGACATAGAAGATCTTGAGAGTAAAACAAAATCCATCGGTAATATTATCAAGTCAATTAACGGAATAGCATCTCAAACAACTCTGTTAGCCTTAAATGCATCAATAGAAGCAGCAAGGGCCGGAGACGCAGGTAGGGGATTTACAGTTGTTGCGGAGGAGATTCGAAAGCTTGCAGATCAGTCTATTAGGGCGGTAAAGGAAATGGAGGAGATAATTAAGCAAATTCAACTACAGACATCCAGCACGGTTCTTATAGCAAATAAAGCCGATCATATCATTTCTGAACAAGAAATTGCCGTTAATCATACGGAAAGCTCATTATTAAATTTAAGTAAGAATGTTGAAGGGTTGATTCAAAATGTGGAAAGGATCGCGGACAATATAAATAATATGAATACTGCTAGAGTAGGAACATTAAATGCTATAGAAAATATTTCTGCCGTCTCGCAAGAAACAGCGGCAGCAGCTATCTCAGTATATGAGACTACCAGTGAGCAGATAGATTCTGTCAAAGTACTAAATAGGTTATCGAAAGAGTTGGATGATAATGCATTTGCACTTGAACAAGCTGTACTGCAATTTAATACAATAAAATAATCTGGAGGAAAATATGATAACAAATATGAATTATAAAAGAGCAAAAGAATGGATTCTTGAAGAAGATAAATTTGATAGTTCGTTTCTTGGAAAATGTGAAGCAATAATGAGCTTAGGAAATGGCTATCTAGGGCTTCGATCTACTACAGAGGAAAAATATACTGGAGAAAAAAGGGGATATTTTATTGCCGGAACATTCAATAAATTTAGTGAAAATGAAGTTACAGAGCTTCCCAATTTGGCCGACATCGTTAATCTGGAATTGATTATCAATGGACAACAGTTTACACTAGATAAAGGAGTAATTAAAGAATATTCACGTCAATTAAATCTAAAGACGGGGGAATTATGCCGTCATGTTCTTTGGATTTCACCGAAGGGAGACGAGCTCAATCTTAATTTTTATCGTATTGTATCATTAGATAATATTCACTTAACTTCTCAAAAAATTATTATCTCGCCGATTAATAACGCAGTTCATCTAAAAATTGTATCTGGCATTGATGGATCTATGAGTAATAGCGGATCTCAGCATTTTCTAGATGGAGAAAAAAGATTCTATGATAAAAAGTATATGCAATTAGTTCAAACCACAACGGAATCAAATGTTAATATTGTACATAATACAACGCTATCCTTTAAAATAAATGAAAAACAATTTATGATGAAATCCCATATTAAGATGGGAAGAAGGAAAATATATTGCGAATATAATGGAGAGCTTCAACAGGGTAACTCATTGGTAATTGAGAAAATCTCAAATGTATATACATCGAGAGATATAGAAAATAAAAATCTTGATTTGAAAGCAATTCAAGAAAATTCATTACAGGCATTAAAAGAAAGTGTTATGGCAGGATATGATATAATTGCTAAAAATTCATCTAATGCATGGAACGAAAACGTTTGGGATAGATGTCCGATAAGTATTGAATCAGATGATGGATTTGATCAATTAGCAATTCGATTCGCACAATATCATTTGTGTTTAATGACACCTTCTCATGATAGTAGAATGAGTATAGCGGCAAAAGGATTAAGTGGTGAAGGGTATAAAGGACATACGTTCTGGGATACAGATATTTTTCTACTTCCTTATTTTACATTTACTAATCCAGAAATAGCAAAGAAATTAGAAATATACCGTTATTTAACGCTGGAAGGGGCACATAAAAAGGCAAAGGAAAATGGGTATGAAGGCGCGCAATTTCCGTGGGAATCTGCATGGCTGGATGCTGGGGAAGTTACACCTGTTTGGGGCGATGTTGATATAGTTACAGGCCTTCCTACAAAAATTTGGTCCGGTTTCATTGAGCAGCATATTACTGCAGATGTTGCCTATGGTATTTGGCAGTATTATATGGTAACCGGTGATCAGGCTTTTATGGATGAGTATGGATATGAAATAATTTTTGATACTGCAAAATTCTGGGTATCTAGATTAGAGTATAGTGATGTAGATAATAAATATCACATTAATGATGTAGTAGGACCGGATGAATACAAAGAACATGTTAATGATAATGCATTTACAAACTATATGGCATATTGGAATATAAAAAAAGCATTGGAATACTATAAGTTTTTAAAGAATGAGAAAGTGGAAATATTCGAGAAATTATGTGATAAGCTGGATGTTTTGCGTATTTCCGAGGCATGGTTAGAAGTAGTAAATAAAATATATATACCTATGCCGAGGGAATCGGATTTAGTAATACCTCAGGATAATGAATATTTAGAGTTAGAAGATATTGATCTAACAAAATATAAAAAGCAAGAAAATGTTGGTAGTTTATTTTTAGATTACAACCTTGAGCAAGTAAATAAGATACAAGTATCAAAACAAGCAGATGTTATGATCTTATTCTTTTTATTGGAAGATATGTTTTCATTAGATGTTAAAAAGGCAAATTGGAACTATTATGAGCCAAGAACTTTGCATGATTCATCGCTATCTCTTTCAACGCACTGTATATTGGCAAATGATATGGGGGATACTGACTTGTCATATGAGTTATTTCAACGTGCTTGCTGTATAGACTTAGGACTTAATATGAAAACTTCTGACGATGGAATTCATACGGCATCCATAGGAGGTATTTGGCAGTCAGTTATATATGGATTTGGCGGTATTCGTATGTTAAATGGTAAGCTTAGAATTGAACCGAAACTACCAAAAACATGGAAATCCTTAGGGTATAGTATATGCTGGAAGGGACAAACAATAAAGGTTAATGTTTTTAAAGATAGGCTATATATAGAAAATCTTACAGAAGAAACGGTAATAGAATTTGTGGCATATGGGAAGGCATATAAATTACTCGATAAGATAGAAATATATATGTAAATCTAAAAATCTTCAGAATTATTATGATATACCCATTTTGTGATAGAAAATTTTGAATTACTTATGGGAGTGTCTGTATTTTAATCGCTTCATTACTTAAATAGTAATGTACATATAAATATTTGTTGAATCTTTATATAATCATATTGACAAAAACGTTTTGGAATGTTAATATTAGAATACAAAAACGTTTTGGTTAAATACATATTTGTATAATTCTACATAGGTACAAATCTGTTGATGGATGGATTTTTACACAAGATTGCTTAGATACAATAACATAAATTTATTCCAAATAACAGTTGATAAATATCTTTTATCGTGGCGCCGAAATTAAAAGATTTTATTGAATTTTGTAGAAGTATAATTAAGCTATAATTTAGTAGTATGAATGTAGTATACTATTTTGAGTTTAGTATAACTATAAACGGTTTTGGATCATAATTTTTTATGTAGAGAAGGGAGATATCAATTATGAAAAAAGCTATGGCTATTTTAATTTCAATTGTTATGTGCATTGGTTTACTTACTGGTTGTACTTCAAAAAAAGAAAGTAGCGAAAATGATACAACATCAACTGATATAACAAAGACCACAGATGCTACTGATTCTACCACAGATACATCTTCTTCTGAGGAAGAAGCTTCTGCTCCTGTAACAATCAAAGTTACAATGTGGGGTGAGGGAAAGACAGAACAGACTCTAATCGATGAATTTAATAAAACAAATACAAAAAATATTACTGTTGAACTGGATGCAATTCCGGGTGATGGATATGGTGACAGATTGACAACATCCTTCTCCTCAGGAGATGGATATGATATATTCCTGTCTGGTGAAGGTGATTTTTATAAGTGGGTAGACCTTGGTATGGTAGCTGATCTGGATGATATCATAACAGCAGATACAGAATGGACAAGTCCTATGGACCCTTCGGTATTAAACATGGGAAAAGTAGAAGGAAAACAGGATTATATGATAAAGGATTATAATCCGATGTGCTTGTGGTATAATAGGGATCTTTTTGACCAATACGGAGTGGAATATCCTACTGCTGACTGGACTTGGGATGATTTATATGCTGCTGCACAAAAGCTTACAACGAAGGATTCCTCAGGGAATTATCAGACTTTCGGCTTCCTGAACCAGTCATGGTCTTATGCTGTTGCTGGTTACCTGGAGTCTAAGGGAATTTCCTTTATCAGTGATGACTATAGTACAGCTGACGGCTATTTGAACTCTCAGGCTATGGCAGATGCACTTGACTGGTACTTTGGCCTTTCAGAAGGTGATAACAGAGTATCTCCTACATCTGGCGAAGTTGGTTCCTATGGCGATGGAGGTGCTATGCTTATTAATGGAAAGCTTGGTATGTTCATCTCCGGAGGATGGGTAAAAAGCGGTTTTGATGCTGCAGGAATCAATTATGGTGCAGCTTTAATTCCTGATTCCCATAAATGCTATTATTGTGCATCCGGCTTTGCAGTAAGTTCCAGCTGTAAGAATCCAGAAGCAGCCTGGGAAGTACTTAAATACATTACCGGTGAAGAAGCTTCTGAATTAAGAGTAAAGAATGAAGCAGTATTTCCAACTGCTGAAGCTCAATTGCAAGAAGTTGTTTCTGCTCTAACAGAATATCAGAAGCCGATGTTTGAATCGTTACAATACAGCGTTCCTCCTGTAGGCATGAGAGGTGCTGTAGGTAGTGCCACTTCAGTAGCTATTGGTGAGGCATTTGATAGAATCGTAAACAAAGATGGAACTACAATTGATATATTAAATGATGCAGTTAACAAGGTGAATGATTCACTGAAATAATACTTATATTATTAATTATTTAGTATTAATGATATATGCTGTAGCCATTAGTATGCAGGGCGGTTCATATGTTATTGATATGAACCGCCCTGATTTAATATTTAGTTGATATGAGGAGAGCTAAATGAAAAAAGAAAATAGGTTAAAGAATAGGATGCAGAAGCGAGAGAATCGCCTAGGGTATATGTTTGTTATGCCGTGGATTATTGGTTTGTTTCTTTTTACATTAATTCCAATGATTTTTTCTGCAGTCTTGTCTATGTGTAAGTGGAATATAGTCACTGGACTTTCTACAATTAAATTTGTTAATTTTGATAATTATATTACATTGTTTCATGATGAAAATTTCTATCAGTCACTTAAGGTAACATTCACATTTGCTCTTATTACAATCCCTTTGTATCAGATTGTATCTCTGCTGGTTGCATTTATGCTTACATTTGATATCAAATGGATGAAGACCTTTCGACTAATTTATTTCCTCCCTTCAATCATTCCGACAATTGCAACTTCTTTGATATGGCAACGGATCTTTACACTAGACGGTATTTTAAATAGAGCATTGCATTTATTTGGAATTAACGGACCCTCGTGGCTTACGAACAGGTATACGGCTTTATATTCGCTTATGATAATGGGGCTATGGGGGATAGGAAACACCGTTATTATCTATCTTTCCGGACTTCAGACAGTAAATGAAGAACTGAAGGAAGCTGCAAGGATGGATGGTGCTAAGGGTTATCAGATATTTTACTATATCACTGTCCCTATGATTTCACCAACTATATTCTTTAATGTAGTTATGGCAGTGATCGGTTCATTCCAATATTTCACACAAGCTTATGTATTAACTGCGGGAGGGCCTATGAAATCAACTTTATTCTACAATTTATATCTCTATCAGGTTGCGTATAAGGATTTTAGAATGGGGTATGCCGCTGCTATGGCTTGGATTATGTTTATTATCATTATGATATTTACCTTGCTTGTTATTAAAAGTTCGAGTCTCTGGGTATATTATCAGAATGACGATAAATAAGGAGGAGAAGTATGAAGAATAAATTATCATCTAAAAAAAGAAACGCTAAAATTATCAGTATTATTTGTACACTAATCCTTTCGGCAGGTGGCATCATTATTATGATACCTTTACTTTGGACGATATGTATGGCATTAAAACCAGATGGCGAGCTATATACAAATAATTTTTTTCCTAGGCATTTCGCATGGAATAACTTTTACCTTGCGGTAACATCGATCGATTTCTTTCGTTATTTGGGTAATACAATAATGATCGTAATTCCAAACCTAATTGGGATAATCATTTCTTCTTCCTTTGTGGCTTATGGCTTTTCTAGATTTCGTTTCAAAGGGAAACGGACTTGGTTTTTAATACTTCTTGCTACCATGATGCTGCCGGGACAAGTAACGATGATTCCTACATATATCATCTTTCGTTATATGGGGTGGGTGAATACCATTCTACCGTTAACGGTTGGTGCGTTTTTCGGCGGAGGAGCATTTAATATCTTTCTTATCCGTCAGTTTATGTCAGGAATTCCAATGGACTATGATGAAGCGGCCAAAATTGATGGAGCATCTTCTCTGCGTATTTATGCAAGACTTATTATGCCCATGTGTAAACCAGTACTGACAGCAGTTGGAATTTTTACATTTATGGGAACATGGAATGATTTTAATGGTCCTTTGATTTATCTTTATGATAGTAATAAATATACCTTAGCGATTGGATTAGCTTTTTTCAAAGGTTTGTATACGAGTAGATGGAATCTAATGATGGCAGCAACCATATTGGTTATGATGCCAATCTTAATTTTATTCTTTATAGCTCAGGATTATATTGTTAATGGAATATCTATATCAGCCGGCACAAAGGGATAAATTGTTAAAAGTATGAGGAGAATAAAATGCTGAAGGTGAAGACAAATTGCACGAGACCAAAATATGTGTGCGGAAATCATGAAATTAAATTAATTGGTACTACAGACGGTTTATTCCCGGATTTTGGACATCATTTAGAAGGTGAAATGGGTGGTTTATGGCTTCATCCAATTAAACTATTGGACGGCTTTTGGATGCGTGTAAAGGATATAGAATCAGAATTAGTGGATCAAATTATAGCAGCGGATAGCTTTGAGAACTATCCTCATAAAAATGTATTTTATTATGGAAATGGATTAGGCCATACGGCCATTCAGATTAAACGAAGTCAAGTTGCTCCAGACGGAATCAAGGGTATCCTTGTAGATTATGAGTTTATTAATACAGCTAATACACAAAGACATGTTGATATAGAATTTATATTTAAAACAGATCTCCGTCCTGAATGGCTTTCTGAGAAAGTGGGACTGTATGATGGAAAACAGGATATGTGTGAATATTTGGGCGAAAAGAATGTTTTCCACGCATGTGATGATAAAAATCCTTGGCATGTAATGGTCGGTAGTTCAATCATTCCAAGTGGATATAAAATAGGAACGCAGTTTGTTCCTGAAGTAACAAAAGGGAACGGTATCAGTGTAAAAATGAACTTTTCTCTTGCTATTAGAGAAAGTAGCAAGCAAAGTATTCAAATATATATTGCAGGCTCTTATCATTCAAAAGAGGAATGTGCTGAGCAATATAAGGCTATAATCTCAGCCCGCGACTTTACGCAAGAAAAAGAAAATAGAATGAAACAGGAAAACAGTAAAGCTGTAATTAATGTTGGAAATCCTGAATTTGAGAGTATATATGAATGGATTAAAGTGCATAAAGATTGGCTGATCCAATCTGTGGATGGAATAGGAAGAGGAATTACTGCAGGCTTACCGGAGTATCCTTGGTGGTTTAGCTGTGATAGCTGCTATATGCTGCAGGCATACCTCGCTTTTGGTGATTTTGAGCTGTGTAGGGATACCTTAAAAATAATCCTTGATTCTTCAATACAGCTAAATGGGGATGGTAGAGTTATTCATGAATTGCTTCCTAACGGCTACTCACCTAATTTAGGAAATACTCAGGAAACAGCACAGTTCATAATTATGCTATGGGATTACTATCAGTGGACTGGAGATAGAGAGTTTCTCTCCTATGCTTATGAATATTGTAAAAAATCGATTAAGTGGCTACGGGAACAAGATGATGATGGAGATTTTTTTCCTAGTGGCTATGGGTTAATTGAGATTTCTGGATTAAATATGGAAATGATAGATACTGCTGTTTATACCTGTGAAGCTTATCGATGCTATAGTAAAATAGCAGAAATTCATCGTGATTATACTTCTGCAAAAGAATACAGGTTGTTATTCGAGGAGGTAAAAGTAGCAATAAATAATTGTCTTTGGGATGAAGAGAATGGATTATATTGTGATTGCTATGCTTCAGCTAAAGCGATAATGTCAAAAAAACAACAGCTTCTAGATCAGTTTGAAGAAAACGGAAGATCAAATTATATCATTGATTTTGAAAAAATATTAGAAGAACGATACAAGGAACCTGACCGGGAATATGGTTGGTTGCTGAACCGTAATTGGGTAATTAACACACCAATGGAAACAGGGATTGCATCGGAAGATAAAGCTCATATTGCGTTGCAAACTATGCATGGAAGTGAATTTATAGGACAGCATGGTATGTATTTGGATGCACTAAATAAAAATGCAGCTATGACAATCTCAACCGGTGTAATGGCAATTGCACAAGCAAGATACGGTTATCCTGATCGCTCTCTGGAATTAATCAAACGTATGTTTACCGCCTTTTCCAAAGCAACTCCAGGATCTATATCAGAAATGTCGCCGGATTATGGATGCTTTGTTCAGGGGTGGACAGCATATGGAGTTGTAGTGCCTATTGTCAGGTACTTTTTTGGTATAGAACCAGATGCAGAAAAGAATATAATTCATATACATCCATGTCTACCAGATGAATGGAAGCTCAAGAAAAATGAAAAAATATCAATACTTGATGTTCCTGTATTGGATGGTGAGGTAAGCATTAATTATTATAGAAATAGTGGGAAGGAATATTGTGATATTATTAATACCACTTCGGCTGCTGTAGTTGCATCCAGTTGTTCGTACATGGAACTTAATATCATTAATAAATAGTAAGATATTGATAAAGCATTGGTTTTCGTGTTTCGTTCGTAAATAGTTGCAGATTTGCTTTTTATAAATATTATTAGCCGGATTTATTGAAAATCCAGAAATGCGGAAGACTTCATTGCGTTTCTGGAATTTTTATAACCAAATGGAAGAGCGATGCATAGAGGAGAGAAGGGAGGATTCTATGTTTGAGTTTAAGGAAGGAATAAAGTTTACTGATAAAAAACATGATCTTTTGACTGTAGGAGAACTGCTTATTGATATGATATCAGAGGGGTATGATAATAACTTTGAAAGTAATGATTATCATAAGTTCTTTGGAGGATCCCCGGCGAATATAGCTATGAATGTAAAAAGACTTGGAATTAACCCTCTGATTGCCTCTGCTGTTGGTGAAGACGGGATGGGAAGTTTTTTAATAAGCCATTTAAACAATGAAAATATAAATACAAACTGTATTCAGCAGGTAGACCGATCAACAAGTATGGTACTGGTTACAAAAAGTAGGAATACACCATTACCAATATTTTATAGAGGGGCAGATTACTATCTGGATTATTCATCTGAGATTGATGAGGCTGTTAAAAATTCCAAAGTAGTTCATTTTTCCTGTTGGCCGATATCAATGAGGCCGGCACGTTATACCTTGGAGCGTGTCATTGCAGAAGCTAAGAAAAATAATTGTCTAGTCTGTTTTGATCCCAATTATCACCCTATGATCTGGCAAAAAGGGGAAGACGGGGTTGAATATATTAAATACATAATCGGAAAAGTAGATATCGTTAAACCCTCTGTAGATGATGCAGAAAGGTTATTTGGTAAGGATACCCATGAAAACCAGCTTGAAAAGTTCTTGAAACTAGGTGCTGGTCTAGTTGTGATGACCTTAGGAAGTGAAGGAGCCATAGTATCTAATGGGAAGGAAACCGTAAGGTTTAGTACGATGGCTAAAGAAGTTGTTGATACTACAGGTGCGGGAGATGCTTTCTGGTCAGGGTTTTATACTGCGATTATAAAGGGATATACAATTGTAGAGGCTTTAAAATTAGGCTTTGCAGTGTGTGCTTACAAGTTACAATATGTGGGTGCAGTTGTGGAGTTGCCGAAACTTGAAGTAATTAAAGATATCTATAGTATATAGGCTATATAAGTAGTCTATCGGCAAATATACTGGTTATTAACCTGTTAAGGTAATTGTTATTATGGAATGGTCACAGTTTATTTCCATATATCTATATCCGAAGGAGAGAATTTATGGCAGTAAAAAATAAGGTTCAACTTATCACATATCCGGATTCTTTGGGCGGGGAGCTGAAGGATCTTAATAAAGTTCTTATGAATTATTTTAGTGACATTTTTAAGGGTGGAGTTCATATTTTGCCGCCATTCCCTTCCTCCGGAGACCGTGGATTCGCTCCAATGACTTATCTTGAGATTGAACCGAAATTTGGCACTTGGGAGGATATCAGAACATTAAGTAAACATTTTGATATTTTAGTTGATCTGATGGTTAATCATATCTCAAAACAGTCAGAGTACTTTCAAGATTTCCTTAAAAATGGTCATAAATCTGAATATGCAGATTTATTCATTACGTTAGATAAACTTTGGAGCGATGGCGTTCCAGTACAGAACGATATTGACAAGATGTTTCTTAGAAGACATCTGCCTTATTCAACATATAAAACAGGTGATATAGAACAAGTATGGACAACCTTTGGGAAAGCCGATCCATCTGAACAGATTGACATTGATATAAATTCCCAATTGGTTAGAAAGCTTTTCACTGACTTTATGATTAATTTTAGTAAAAATAGTATTAAAATAGTAAGATTAGACGCTGTAGGATATGTCATAAAGAAAATAGGCACAAGTTGTTTTTTTGTTGAACCCGAAATATTTGAGTTCCTGGATTGGATTAAAAATTTGGCTGACTCTTTAGGGATTGAATTATTGCCAGAGGTTCATTCACATTATTCAATTCAATATAAATTAGCGGAACATGGTTTTTGGATATATGATTTTATTTTACCTTATACTATTCTTGATGCATTGATAAATAAGACCGGTAATAATCTATGCAATTACCTGAAAATTCGTCCTTCAAAGCAGTTTACAATGCTTGACTGTCACGATGGTATCCCAGTTAAGCCCGATTTGGATGATATAATTGATACGAATGAAGCAAGGAAGCTTATTGATATATGCGTAGAAAGAGGTTCAAATCTTAGTCTTATTCAATCAGAGGAGCACAAAGGCGCAGATGGTTTTGATATACATCAAATAAGATGCTCTTATTATTCTGCTCTTGATTGCAATGATGATGCATATATAGCCGCCAGAGCGATACAGTTCTTTGCACCAGGAATCCCCCAGGTTTATTATGTTGGTCTACTTGCAGGAGAAAATGACATTGAAAATGTGGATAGGACAGGCGAAGGGCGAGAAATTAATCGTCACAACTTCAGCATGGAAGAAATTGAACATGCACTTCAAAAGGAGGTAGTTCAAAGACTTTTAAGACTTATCAGATTTAGAAATGAATATCCGGCATTTAATGGATTATTTAAAGTAAGTGACTGTGATAAAAGTGAAATTAAGCTGACTTGGCAGTTTGAAGATATGTACTGCAATTTATATATAAATCTAGAGACATATAAGTCGTTAATAAACTATATTGATGATAATGGAAGTGAAGTTCAATATTTATTATAAAAGATTTTGAATAAAAATCATTAATAAAGTTCTTTTAAATGTAGTAAGTTCATAACATTCAACTTTTATTGGAAAGCACGTATAAATAAAATATGAAGATTTATTATTGAGCTCCTGATATTATGATGGAATTCATGTTGTTATATAGGTATTTAGTAGTTCCTTTCATGCTGTGAAAGGAACTATTTTTATTTATAGGAAATTCCTCAAATCGAAAAAATAGTGTATAATAGAGATTAAATAAAAAATTACATGACAAAAGAGCGAAGGTGCTACTTCGCGACGACGTTGTTTAAGTAGCTAGGTACAATGCCTTTAAAAGAGCTGTGTCATTAGGGAATACGCTTCGTTAGTGGTTCAGTTTTTGATAAGTAGAATTTAAGCTTTCTATTGCATGTGTGGTATAAGTGACCGTTCTCACGCCAGATGAGAATTTAAAAATCGGGCTAATTACATCCCAGTTCATGTGCCAGCTTTTCATAGCATTCGGATACTTTTCCTGCCATTTATCTGTAACACGCTCCAAATGCGCGCGCTTTTTGTTCGTTTGGTGCTCCGTAAATAGTTTTGAGATCTGCAGCCAAAGGCTTCTTACCTTGTCTGATACGTACTTCATAGTATTTCGTACCTGGTGTACAATACAGCGCTGATATTCTGTTGCAGGATAAGCTGCTTCAACGGCCTCCTTCATACCAGTCAGACCATCTGCACAGAGAATAAGTATATCTTTTTTCATTTTTTCCTCCTGAATGGGTGTTCCGAGTCTCCGGATCCACGTTTCCGGTACAAAATGAGCCATTGGTTAGTACCAAGAGCTAACTTAGATTGGCTTAACTACTTATCTCCAAGAATTTTAAGTTTTGTCAAGGACTATACCGCTTTGATGTGCCGTAGGCATCATTCATAAAACTTAATATTTGGTATCTTGTCGAAGTCAAATTAATGTTTAAAGCTTCAAATGAAGTGGATCCCATCGACCGGACAAGTGGTGTAAAATACTCTAGATTACTCAACCTGAATAAATCTGATATTAATATATGATTGGATTTAAATTGCAATTACTAATTTTATGGTCGCCTGTTAAGGTTATCAATTTATTACGTCGTGTATGTTATTTCATTTGAATAAAAAAAGATAGCCTAAAAGATATCCGTTTGAAATTTAATATTATGGTATAATTAATTTTTTATTTATCTTTTATTTTTGCACATCACAGATCAATATTTTAATGTCTTAGTTTTCGGTTTTGGTAATAATACATTTTCTACATAGTATTAAGTTTAATTTTTTGTCTAGAATCATTTTTAATAGTAATAATTTAAGAATGGGATGGGCAATTATGCTTAATGATTATATTCCAATAATACATGGAGAATTACTTTTTGGTTATGTATATAGATATCACATCTACTCTGGAAATCTTAGTTTTTTTGACACTGCAAGAGATATCTGGAACGACAGGAATAAGTGGGTATACTCTGTTCTCTTCCCCTACATTACTGATGAAATATTGTCGGAATTGAAAATGACAAAAGATGAATATATCTTTAATCATACGGTATTGCCTTTTTATATGACATTTGTCAATAAGAAAAAGAATACTATGATTTTACAAGATATTTATTTCAATAACACTTATAGTGCACACTTAGTTATAAAAGGTAGAAGGTGAGGTCAGAAAATCACTCTTTTAAATTTTGCCCTATATGTTATTCTGAAAATTATAATCTTCCTGTTATAAAAAGAGAACATAATATAAGTGGAGTGTATGTATGTTATCATTGAAACTGCAGAATGGCGGAGTATTTAGTTAAACTTACATACGACTTTCTGTAGTTTTTTATTGTTACCGTAAACTTTAATTCACAACCGTAAACTTTAATTACTAAACCGCAAACTTTAATTAACATCAACAAATCTTACTTACACTTTACCAACACCCAAATATTCCCTCTTTACATCGAACATTAGTTCTGTTATAATGTATTTAAAGGAGAACATATGTATGGATAATTTGGTCTTTCATATTGATGTCAATTCGGCTTTCCTAAGTTGGGAGGCCGTTTATCGACTGCATATCCTTGGAGAAAAAACGGATCTGCGTGAGATTCCCTCTGCGGTAGCAGGCGATATTAAGAAGCGCCACGGAATTATTCTGGCCAGATCCATGCCTGCGAAAAAGTATGGTGTTAGAACCGGAGATACCATCAGTGATGCCAAGCGACTTTGTCCGGATCTGGTGATGGTGCCTCCGCATTATGATCTTTATGAGACCAGCTCGAAGGCCTTCATGGAAATTCTCAGGGAGTTTTCTCCGTGTGTGGAGCAGTATTCGGTGGATGAAGCCTACTGTGATATGACTGGAACCATAGGACTTTACGGGTCTGCGGTGGTTGCGGCGAATCTGATGAAGGACCGGATTGCGAGTGAGCTGGGCTTCACGGTTAACATTGGAATTTCTACGAATAAGCTTCTGGCAAAGATGGCTTCTGATTTTAAGAAGCCGAATCTGGTGCACACTTTATTTCCGGAGGAGATGGAGAAGAAGCTTTGGAAGCTTCCGGTGGATGAACTGTTCTATGTAGGGCATGCAACCAAGAAGAAGCTTCATGCGCTGGGCATCCATACCATCGGGGAGCTGGCAAGAACGGATCTGGATATTTTACGGGCACATTTTAAGAAATACGGAGAAGTTATCTTTGCCTTTGCCAATGGAATTGATGTATCCGTGGTATCCAATGAGATACCAGCGAATAAGGGTTACGGCAATTCGACTACGATAGCTTTTGACGTGGATCAGGCGAATGCCGCCAAGATGATACTTCTTTCCCTGGCAGAGACAGTCTGCACGAGACTTCGGGCGGATTCCGTGATGGCTACCGTAGTAGCGGTGAGTATTGTTACTTCGGAGTTCCATCACGCCTCCCATCAGCTGACACTATTTAGTGCAACGGATACAACGAATGAGATACATCGTGCGGCCTGCCGCCTGTTTGATGATTTGTGGGACGGCACGCCGATCAGAAACCTGGGAATTCACACAAGTAAGGTAGTGCATGGAACTTCCGTCAGACAGCTGAACCTGTTTGACATGAACCGGTATGAGCGGCTATCCAAGCTGGATACGGTGGTGGACACGGTCAGAGAACGGTATGGGGATGATTCCATCATGAGAGCAATATTTCTTAATAACCCTATTTATCATATGGCCGGCGGTATCCCGCCGGAGAAACGCAAACCTAATTATGGAGAAGGGATTAAATAATGTTTCATATGCCTGTGGATGTGATTGCAACATTTAATGTGCAGGGTAAGATTAAGCCGAATTATATTCGTCTGGAGGATGAGAATCATGCTCTGCAGACTTATAAAATCGAGAATATCGTATTCAGCCGGGAAGAGAATTTTGCCGGAATTCCGGTGATGTTCTTCTGCTGCAACGTTATGCTTGGAGATAATATGCAAATGATAAACATCAAGTATCATATCAAAACACACCAGTGGGTATTGGTTCATAAGGAAGATAAAATAAGTCAGATGAAAGGCTAGCCGTCATATGTATACGATAAGATAAGGCTAAACTGTCTCCTGCATACGTTTCTCGCAGGCCTGATAGTAGGTTTCGTCAATCTCGATTCCGATAAATCGACGGTTCAGTTCTCTGGCGGCAACGCCGGTGGAAGCAACACCCATAAACATGTCCAGAACGATGTCATTCTCCTTGCTGGCTATGCTTATGATCTGCTTAAGAACAGAGAGGGGCTTCTGAGTCGGATGCTTCGGAAGCTTCAGGCGTTCACCGCCCATACAGATTGGACTTTCAATAAAATTATGCATCTCGTTCTGTTTGGAGAAATTCCAGGTGTGTCCCTTATCCCACATACAGACAATCAGCTCACAGCTGTTTAAGAAGGAGGATCTGCGGATATTAGGCACCGGATTGGTCTTATGCCATACCATGAACTGGAAGGTATCGAATTCGCTGTCGAAGGCCTCATGCCATTTACCAATCAGGTTATAGCTGGTGAAGATGAAGATATTACCGGTGGGAGAGAGAATGCGTTTGAATTCATTTAGAAAATCAACGGGAGCCAGTTCGTTCAGATCCCATTTTGCAACATCATTATTAATCTCGCTCCTCCATTCGAACTTCATATTGCCGGTGGAGTATTTCGCAAGATTATAAGGCGGATCGCAGAGGATTAGCTCAATACTGCCATTGGGGATTTCCTTTAGCTTCTCAACACAGTCGCCGTTTATCAGCAGATATTTATCTATTGTTTTTACGTCGATCATCGGGCTATGCTCCTTTCGTGATCTGCCTTATTATAGTAGATTCGTATGAAATGATTATAGCATAAATCAAATATTTGGAAAAGGAAAATATCGACTGGGGCAGACTGACTTATCATAATATTAGATAAATATGCAATCCAATTCACTAGTATTTCGTCCTTTAATTAACTGGACTTTTTAACCGGTAATGTATCTATTATGATTTCTTCTGATACATCAACGTCATCAAGATTATATTTCC
>Ga0207834_1000042_pt1 | contig 37782 bp, 38 predicted proteins | sample LuqExpMetagenom5_FD_187763 | JGI IMG/M metagenome (GOLD analysis project Ga0207834, IMG submission 187763) | Tropical forest soil microbial communities from Luquillo Experimental Forest, Puerto Rico - Sample 5 (SPAdes) | ecosystem: Environmental > Terrestrial > Soil > Tropical forest ...
TCAAAGCCGTCTTCATCGTATGTATCGAATGGTTCGACGAGCCGGCCCCAGAGGTGGTATAGACATAGGCTGCCTTACCGGCCAGCCCGGGCCTGTGGGAGTTGAATGCCATACGGTCGATCCAGTTTTTCATGATACCGTTTACATCCTCAACATAGACGGGGCTGCCAAGTACTATACCGTCAGCTTCCTTGAGCTTTTCCCACAACAACTGCAGATCGTCCTTAAGGGGACAGAACTGCTCGCCTCTGTCGAAGCAAGCCCTGCAGCCCCGACAGTTCCTGATGTCCTGATGCCCGAGTACATATTTATCAATGACAAGCTCGGCATGTCTGCTCTGTGCAAGCAGCATCAGCTCTTTCTCAAGCAGTACTGAGATCCCATCCGTATTGCCGCCCCTCCTGCCGCTGCTGACAAGCATGACTATTCTCATGATAAATACGCCCCCTACTACCCATCTATCGGCTCAGACGACTGTAATGAGCTACTCCAGAGACTTGCGCGGCTTTTGCGCAGGTTTCTCATCTGCAAATCCTATTGGCACGATGATCGGCACCTCGAGCTGTGCCGGTATGTTCAGCAGAGCTTTGACCTTTTCTGCGTCGAACCAGCCGACCCAGCAGGTCCCAAGTCCTTCATCGGTTGCCGCAAGTATCATATGGTCCACCGCGATGGCAACATTAAAGGAATCGCCCTTCTCACAGCATGCGACCATCAGTACGGGCGGCTGCGCCAGGAATTCCTGATTGCAGGCCTGTGATACGATCTTCCGCCTCAACTCGGGATCTCCGTCCTCTTTCCAAATATGCGATATTCCATTCAATATCATGCGAATACTTTACGGGTTCCTATACGTTTATTATAAAGATTTCCTGTACCAATAGCGGTATTATTCTCTAAACCCTTAGCCTTCGACACCGCCCGATACGGATGGGCCCTGCGATGAGCGTATAGCTATCACGCATCTGCCCGTTATCGCTGCAATTACGATAATTCCTCCTGCAAAAGCCCAATTCCCGGGCTTTTCGCCAAGGAGCAGGAACACCCAGACAGGATTCAGTATCGGTTCGATTATGGGTATCAGACTTGCCTCAAGTGCAGTGACATGTTTGATCGCCTTCGAATACAGTATGTAAGGCAGCCCCAGCTGTACTACTCCCAATATGACAAGACACAGCCAGCCCTTCTGGTCCGGCATGTCCCTGAAAACAAACGGAATGCCAATGACAGCAGATAGTATATTCCCGAGTACCACCGAACCTATGGGCGATCCGTCCTTCTGCATACGCATGAATACAGCGAACAGGCCAAAGGCAACTCCGCTGAATGCCGCCAGAATATTGCCGAAAACACCTTTCATATTTATATCATCGATAAAGAACAAAACCATACCGCCCAAGGCAATAACAATAGTGAGCCAGTCAAGCAGCTTCACCTTTTCCTTAAGCAGCCAGGCGCTGAGAAGCGCCACGTATATCGGCGCGGTATATTGTATCAGTATCGCATTGGCCGCAGTAGTATTCTTGGTTGCCGCAACAAACAGCAGCATTGTGGCCGCATAGGAGAGAGCCCCACCGATCTGTGCGAATGACCAGTTCAGCCTCGGCTTGCCTGTCGCTATCAGCATCAACACTGCTGAAATACCGCTTCTCATACCTGCTATCGCAAGCGGATTCGAATTTACGGATTTTATAAGCAGCCCGCCGAGGCTCCAGAGCACTGCTGTAATTATCAGAAATAATATCGCTTTCGGTCTTTCATTAACTGCCGCATTTCTATTCAAGCCGATCACCGTTCTGTTCTGTTATGATATGGATTCTATGTACATTATGCCAGCGCATATAATTAAGTATAGATTATACGTTGCGAAAGTCAATCGACTTGATGAAGCAGTGGCAAAAGACTTAACAATATATTTATTTTTATCTTTCAACATATATGGTATAATTTAGTCATCACCAACTAAATATTGTATTTTTATCACAACTTCAGACAAACAGGAGTGATCACTGATGAAGAAACCCAAAAAGACATTCGTCCTTGATACCAATGTTCTACTTCATACTCCTTATGCACTGTTCTCTTTCGATGATAATACAATCGTCATACCTGAAGTCGTACTGGAAGAACTCGATAAATTCAAAAAGGAAAATTCAGAGCTTGGCGCAAATGCCAGACAAGTTGCACGGATACTTGACGACCTGCGCGGCAGGGGCAGCCTCAATAAAGGCATAAAGCTCGATAACGGCGGCACGCTTCGTATCGAGATGAACTGCCTCGACGTTAAGCTCCCTGAAAGCTGGGTCGGCACGGTAAACGACAACAGGATACTTAAGATCTGCAAGGGCCTTCAGGAAAAAGGCGAAAAGGTATTTCTGATCTCGAAGGACGTATTCGCCAGGATAAAGGCAGACGTTCTCGGGATTACAGCGCAGGACTTCTTCAACGAACAGTCTCCCGTCTATGATGAACAATACAAAGGGCGTCTGAACGTATATGCCAACGAACGAAAGCTCACCGAATTCTACGCTAAATCGAAGCTTTCACCTGAAGATGTTTTCTGTTTCGACCCCGCCGCAAATAAAAATATTCCCGCCGAGCTTGTGACAAACCAGTTCCTTGTCATCCATTCCTGCAGCAACGACAAACAGACCGCACTGGCCAGGTTTGACGGCAAGGAGATAGTTCCGCTCAACTTCATGCAGGAGCATCCATTCGGCATCACGCCAAGAAACGCCGGGCAGAAATTCTTCCAGGAAGCGCTGATGATGGATGCGTTCAAAGCCCCGCTTGTTATCGCAAAAGGGCCGGCCGGCACTGCAAAGACCTTCTATTCACTTGCCGTCGGGCTCCATAAGATCATCGGCGAGAGAAGTGCTCCCTACAGAAAGATACTGGTATGCCGCCCGAACGTCAAGCTTGACGAGGACATAGGCTTCCTGCCCGGTTCGGAGCAGGAAAAGATCGCGCCGTTCCTCCGCCCGGTTATAGATAACCTCGAGGTCCTTGCGGACGCCGACGAGAGCGAGCGATACAACAGTGAAAAGGAACTCAAGGACAAGATAGACGAGCTCTTCGACAGAAAGATTATAAGCGCCGAAGCTATTGCATTTATCAGAGGCCGTTCGATAGTTAAACAGTGGGTCATAATCGATGAAGCACAGAATCTGACGCCGAAACAGGTAAAAGGGATCATAACGCGGGCCGGCAAGGGAACTAAAATAATCCTTATCGGCGATCCGGAGCAGATAGACCATCCTTTCCTCGACATAAGGACAAACGGACTGAGCTTCGCATCCGAAAGAATGAAGGGAAGCCCATTGTGTTTCCAGATCACAATGACCGACGAAGAGTGCGAACGCTCCGAACTGGCTTACGAAGCCGCGCGCAGGATGTGACAGTAGTTATTTACTGCAGAGCGCCAGCAGGTCTTTTGGCTCGTGCAGCACATAATCGGCTTCTATGCCTTCAGTCCGGGTGGCGCCCCAGGCTGCAAGCGCGAAGCTGACCTCCGCATTTCTGGCGCACATGTAGTCGTAATAGGTATCTCCGAGGTATAACGCCTCCGACCTGTCCCTTTCTGCTATCTCGAGCAGCCTTGTAACAGGCTCGGCTTCAGGCTTATGTTTTTCAGTATCTTCTGCGCATATCACGTGTCCGGTATATTTGAGCAGGCCCTGCAGGCTGGCATCGTTTGCCACCTCGTCCCTGTTCCTTGATGTCACTATGCCGCTTCCCAGTCCGAGCCCCTTTACTACCGCGAGCATTTCGACTACTCCATCGAAGGGTTTTACATTTTTGAAAGCCCTAAAAAGGTAGTCATAATATCTCCGGCAGGCTCTCTCCACATTGCTGACGCCCAAACTTTCAAATGCCTGGGCTGTGGGGATGCCATAAACCCTGGAAAGCTCTTTGCCAGTCATATTCCTGCCTGTTTCCTCGAAAATAGCGCGTTTATACGATTCCTCCACTGCTTTTCCCGTATCTATCAGAGTTCCATCCACATCAAATATTATAAAGCTGTACATTCAGTTCTCCTTCTGTCGACTCTGCCGTTTTTGCCAACCTGATGCCTTTTAAAGCTTCGTGAAGTTTTCGCTTCATCCGTCCGGCCTCTATGACCTGCGCCGGCTTTAAAAGAAGTGCAGGAACCAGGCCTTGGAATAGGCTGCGTTGAATGAGTCATTGGAGTTTTCCCCGTTATCGAAAAGAATATCGTAAACTCCCGTCAGGTCGTCGTAATATTTGAAATTCCAATACAAATAACTTGCCAAGGCAAGCAAGGAAGCAGACACAGGTCCCCATATATAAGAGTTCACCAGCATATTGACGCCGATCCAGAGGACCATGCAGGTAATAAGCACCAGCAACTCGTATATAATCGTTTCGGCGCTGTTCATGATTTTTTTGTAGGTTTTTATCTTGTCTATTTCTTCAGGAGCATTTTTTTTGAACGCAAATATTGTCTTTTTGTTCTTTTCCATAGTCTTGTAAAAAATATGCTCGATCAGTTCCTTGCAGAATTTCGACTGGTCGAAATTGTAAAGCTGCGAGATCGTGCGGCATGTGAGCCAGTATACTTCCTTGTAGATACGGTAACGTATGATGACCTTCGACAGCAGGCACCCGAGAACAAAAAGCGCAAAGAAGCCCGCTGATTTGGTAAGGTTGTCCCCCTGCATACTTATGATCGTCGGCACCACAAAGCTGATGATAGCTATGTAAAACGCTATTATCTGATCTCTTTTCGACTGCTGGAGCGTAAGCTCCTTAACACACAGGTTATATGTGCTTTCGAGACTGAAATCCCTGCCGTCCTTAATCAGGTAATTTTTTCCCTCTGCAAATTCCTTGTACATGAATCTAGCCATCCGCACGACCCCCATTGATATATTAATCTTGTTGTTATCTTAAGGAATGCGATCCAAAGTATATAATGCCTGCTGCTGTAAATTACCCCGGTTGGTGTTTGTGTCCCGCTTGATGTTTATACCCTGGCTGATATTCGCATATGGCTTAATCTGCATATGGTATCTGCGGGATCTCCCCCATTACGACACTGCGAAGGTATTCGTAATTCTCCGCCGTATTGGCGCAGATCAGCGGTATTGGACGGTTGAATACAGTCCTGTCGAAACCTATCGTCCCGGTATGACCGCCTGCCTCCCGGATAATTAGCTCTGAAGCCGCAAAATCCCACGGGAACACTCGGATCTCAAAATACAGATCGACCCTACCGCAGGCAAGGTAAACGAGCTCCAGAGCTGCCGAACCCATGCGCCTTATATCATCACATTTACCGTACACTTTCTCGATGACGTTGATGCAAGGCTTTGCCAGTTCCTTTTTATACAAGCTCATTGCAGTGCAGAAAATGGAATGACTCAGATCTCTCTCGGATACCCTGATCCGCTTTCCATTCAGGAACGCTCCGCTTCCTTTTTCTGCGCAAAACATTTCATCACGATACGGGTCGTACACCACGCCCAGCACCGGTTCGCCGTCCCTTACAAGAGCCGCAGAGATTGCGCTGTACCCGATATCACGTATAAAATTAGCCGTCCCGTCTATAGGATCGACTATCCATTGATACTTGCTTTCATAATCCTTATCGGCACTTTCCTCTCCTATGAAAACACTGTTCTCCACAAGAGGAGGCAAATGTTCCCGAAGAAACGTCTCGACAGCCATATCCGCCGATGTTACATAGTTCGAGGCTGTGCCCTTGCTCTGCACATCGAACTTTTTTTCTTTCAGCAAGCGGCTGCTTTCCCGCACTATCTCCATTACTTTTTCGACCATTTGATCATGCTCCGCCAATACTATATTCTAATACCATAATATCTTAGTAACGGGAACAATGTCAAAAATAACCTCGCCACGTTAAAGCAAGACCCCTGCATTTCTAAGTGTAAAGGCAGGATATGTCATGTCACTAATTAATTAATTATTGTAATAACCTGCCATTTTATATCAGCTGCATAAGACAAATAGCCTTAAAATCCCTATTTTTCGCGCTTTTGGTTTGACTAATATATTACATTAATATAAAATTTTCTGTATGGGACATTAATTAAATATATAAAATACATAAGGAGTGATCGTATGAAGATCGTAATGCTTGAACCCCTTGGAATAAGTGAAGATACGGTTATGTCACTTGCAAAACCTTTCATAGATCAAGGGCATGAATTTGTTTTCTGCGGCAAGAAGATCGAAACTGAAGAAGAGGTTATTTCCCGTGCAGCCGGCGCGGATGTTTTCATTATCGCCAATTCGCCTCTCAGCGGAAAGGTCATTCGTTCCGCCCCGAATTTGAAGATGATCTCAGTGGCATTCACGGGCGTCGACCATGTAGATAAAGCTGCATGCACCGAAAAGAACATACTGGTCAGCAACGCTCAGGGCTACTGCACCGACACGGTCGCCGAACTGACCTTCGGACTGATATTATCCAAATTGAGAAATATCCTGCCCTGCGATGCCAGGACAAGGGAAGGCGGGACAAAGGACGGCCTTGTCGGCAACGAGCTAAGCGGAAAGACGATCGGTATAATCGGTACCGGCGCCATCGGCAGGCGTGTTGCGGAAATCGCAAGGGTATTTGGCTGTAAGGTGCTCGGGTACAGCAGGACCCAGAATGCAGAAGCAAAAGCGATGGGGATCCAGTACCTGCCGCTTGATGAGCTTCTTAAGCAGAGCGACATCGTTTCGCTGCACACTCCGCTGACAGACGAGACAAAAAATCTGATCAGCAGAGAAAAGATCGCGCTAATGAAACCCACGGCCATACTGATTAATACGGCCAGAGGCGCGGTGGTCGATAACAAGGCGCTTGCAGAAGCTTTAAACGAAGGCCGGATCGCCGGCGCCGGGATCGACGTATTTGAGATGGAACCCCCGATACCCGTGGACCATCCGCTGAATTCGGCTAAAAACACCATACTCACGCCGCATATTGCTTTTGCTGCAAAGGAATCGATGTTCAGGAGGGCTCAGATCACCTTGGGCAACATTTCCGCATGGATGGCCGGAAAGCCTGAGAATGTAAAGATTCCGGCCAAATAGGACGGAATAGGTATTATAGATCGCGAAGGGAGTTGCTCTTATGAAAATCAAAATACCTGAAAGGGTTGCAGACGTGGCAGCAGAGGTAGACGTACTCGTCGTGGGCGGAGGTCCCGCGGGGATTGGCGCAGCGATCGGCGCAGCGAGACAGGGCAGCCGGGTAATGCTGCTTGAGAAAAGAGGTTTCCTCGGCGGCAATATTACAGGCTGTTATGTCGAGACCTGCAACCACTTCATGTATGGAACGAAATTCGAAGCAAGCGGCATCTACCATGAGCTGGAGGATCAATACAAGGTACGCTTTGGCAGATCCCACGATATCAGGGTAAATGCCTCGCACCGCTTCAGCAGCGAGTACCTGAAAGTATTTCTCGACGATTTTGTCAGAAACGCGGGAGTCGAGATCAAGTTTCATTCATTTGTAAATGAAGTCGTAATAGAAGACGATCAGATAAAATATGTGATTATTCAAAGCAAAAAGGGACCGCTTGCCATCAAGGCAGGTATCGTCATAGATACGACGGGCGACGGCGACGTAGCCTTCAGCGCAGGCGTGCCGTTCGAACAGGGCAGGGCCCTGGACGGACTATGCCAGCCGGGCACTGTGAACGTTAGGATCGCAGGCGTTGATGTGGAAAAATTCAAAGGCACTCCAGACAAACTGAAGGAATTGAACCTGAAATTCCGGGAGGATTACCGTGCCGGAAAGACAGGCCTGTCTTGCAAACGCCAGGATATACCCGCAGGCAGGCTGACGCCCGCAGGTATCGTTTCGTATTTCAACTATGCCTGCGAATACGAAATCGACCCGACCAGCCCGGATGGCCTGACAAAAGGCGAAATGGCTTGCCGTCGCTACATTATGGAGTTTTACGATTATCTGAAAAGCAATGTCGACGGTATGCAAAACATCGAAATCGCCTCGATCGCCCCTGAGATCGGCTTCCGCGACAGCAGGAGGATACAGGGACTGTACAGGCTGACAAAGGACGATATCGAAGCCGACAGGAAATTTGACGACGCGGTGGTCAGGTATCCGAGGATATACGACATGCTGGCGACGGACGGCAATATGAAAGGCGACGGAAGCCTCGAGGGCGAAGGGTACAAGGGGCATGTCTATGTGCCGATCGAAGGCGACAGAAGCTATCTGATCCCCTTCATGTGCCTGCTGCCTGTCAGGATCAGCAACCTGATGGTTGCCGGAAGATGCCTTTCAGCCGACCACCTCGCGGAAAGCTCGCTCCGCGCGATATCGGCCTGTATGCTGACAGGCCAGGCTGCGGGAACAGCCGCCGGTATGGCCGATAATGGCGGGATCAAACCGGTGGACGTAAATATACGCGGATTGCAGGAGTCGCTGAGAAAGCAGGGCGTAGATCTGCCGTAACCAATTGTTCGAAATTAAGTAGACTGCTGTTATGTAAAAAGCTTTCGGGGTTCATCCCTGAAAGCTTTTTCAGGATCCGGCCTTATCGGAAATTGACTCGGTGCCGAGCATACTTTGAAGCGTCAGCCTTGCCACAAAAATTTTCAGATGCCTGATGAAATTCTTGTCCCGGTCCACTATTTTCAAGCCTGTTCTATATTTATCACTGTTATAGAAACAGTATACCACTTCACATTTTATTTCATAAGTTATGTTATCCAAAGGAAGTTTGAAGGAAAGGATCGTTCCGACCGGTATCTCCTGCTCGCATATTATTCCGATCCCGCCCATGGATAGATCGATCACCATGAATTCCATTGGACTCATCAGCACGGTAGGCTCCGAATCAATACTTTCAAATAAGGTAGTGCACCTTATTCTCTGCATATAAAGAACTCTGGCGTACAATCTCCTATCTGCCAGCAGTTTTCCGTCCAACCTGCTTAAAACCTCATGTTCGTTGCCCCAGTCCTTTTCATAGACCAGCTCCTGTACAGTCGGTTCAGCTACAGTCGGCTCAGGTATCGGTGTTTCCTGTGCCGCCGGTTCATTCAGCAGCTCCCGGTCCGCATCAGGCATAATGCCCGATATGTTTTTTTTAATCTCTTCTTTTTTATTGCCAATAACTATTGTATTCGGTTTCATAATTCGGACCTCAAGTGTTTCAACACATTGAACGGCGCCAGGTAATATCCTGTTATCAATATTCTACCACGCGGCATCCCATCGTATAAATAGCGCTATTACCTCATTATGAATAGGACTATAATACTATTACGCAATTTCTGATTGAAGTTTCTGCAAGTGATATAAAATAGTCTTCCCGGTCGGATGGTTCTAGTGACAGGATTCAGACTTGTGGCTCCGACCTGTCCTACCGTTCTTCCCTGAAATAAGCCTCGCCCAGGCTTGACGGCGGCTGGCTTTCCTGGTTGTTACGATTGCTTGCAATAACCAGCACGATGATGGTCACAACATAAGGCAGCATCTTCACTAACTCCTGGGTGGCTCTTGTGAGTCCCGGCAGATAGATATAGAGAATATACAATCCGCCGAACAGGAATGAACCCCAAATCGCATTTACCGGCTTCCACAATGCCAGGATAACCAGTGCTATAGCAAGCCAGCCCCTGTCGCCGAAGCCGTTGTTGTTCCATGTCCCGCCGAGGTATTCCATAACAAAGTACAGTCCGCCGAGTCCGGCGATGGCGGCGCCGGCCACGGTAGAAACATATTTATACAATGACACGTTGATGCCTGCCGCATCCGCCGTTGCAGGACTTTCCCCCACCGCACGGAGATTCAGCCCTCTTCTTGTCTTGGTCAGATAAAAGGTCAAAAAGATTGCGATCACAACTGCCAGATAGGTCAAAAATCCGTATGAAAACAACAGCTCTCCGATCACAGGCAGCTTCGAGAGGCCCGGTATGGTCGCACGGTAAGCGGACGCCGTAGTAGATACGGAAATCTGGCCAACGCCGCCGGCTAGCTTGGAAATGGACCCGCCGAAGAAATTACCGAAGCCCACGCCGAAGGTTGTCAATGACAGACCAACCACATTCTGATTTGCACGAAGCGAGACTGTCAAAAAGCTGTATAGAAGTCCGCCGAGGGCAGACGCCAGAAGCGTTGCGAGCAGCGAAACGAGCAGTCCGACGAAGCCGTTCGGATGTGCAGTCGACCTCTCATAGAAAAAAGCTCCCATCAGGCCGGAGATGCCGCCCATATACATGATACCCGGAATCCCAAGGTTGAGGTTTCCGGACTTCTCTGTGATTATTTCACCGGAGGCACCGAAAAGAATACTTATTCCCTGTCCGATTGCTTTCTGTATAAACGTCAAAAGCAATTCCATATTACTGTACCTCCTTTTTCTTTCTATGAAGCTCCACTTTGTAATTGATGAAAAATTCGCATCCAATCAGGAAAAACAGCAGGATTCCGGTGATAATATCCGAAGCATTCTCGTTCAAGCCATACTTGGTGGCTATCTGTATGGAGCCCTGCTGCATGAATACCAGAAAAGCGGTTACAAGGATCATTGCCCACGGGTTAAATTTTGACATCCATGCGACGATGATCGCAGTAAATCCCCTGCCGCCTCCGGTGCTTACCGAGATAGTGTGGCTTCCGCCGCTTACGATGATAGCTCCTGCCAGGCCGCAGATCGCTCCGGACAGGATCATGGTCCGGATGATCACCTTCTTTACGTCAATGCCTGCATATCTTGCCGTATTATGGCTTTCTCCCACCACAGCGATCTCATATCCGTGTTTGCCGTATTTCATATAGATATAGATCCCAAACGTTATGGCCAAAACAATAACTACATTCCAACCATACGTCAGCCCGAATAATTTGGGAAACCAGCCTTTTTGGGTGGCTGAATTGATGATGCCTACGGTATTCGAACCCACCGGATTCTCCCAGTATACGATGCAGAAATTGATGATCTGGATCGCAACATAGTTGAGCATGAGCGTAAACAAAGTTTCATTGGTATTGAAATACGCTTTGAACACGGCAGGGATCACTCCCCAGATCATTCCCGCAAGGCTGCTCGCGGCAAAAATCAAAACAAGCAGCAGCCAGTTCGGCATGGTATCTCCGAAATATATCATCATTGCTGCCGTAGCAGCGCCGCCCATCAACAGCTGACCTTCCGCTCCTATGTTCCAGAACTTCATCCTGAAGGCGGGAGTAAGTCCAATGGCAATGATCAGCAGGGTCATCATTTCACGGACCGTGACCCAGAAGCGCCGGCTCCTGCCAACAGCTCCATCGATAATACTCAGATATACCTTGATGGGATTTTGTCCTGTGATCGCTACAATGACAAGCCCGCAGGCAACAAGCGCAAACACAACGGCGGTCAGCCGTATCGCCCATGCCTTATAAGCTGAAATCCCGGCACGTTTTGTAATCCGGAACAACGGTTCTCTATTTGCAATTGCATTATTTTCCGCACTCATTTCGTATGTCCACCCTTTCCGGAGCCCGTCATCATAAGTCCGAGCTCTTCTTTTGCAGACTTACGCGCATCAACGATCCCGGCCACCTTACCACCGGCCAGCACCAGAATGCGATCACAAAGTTCAAGCAGTACGTCCAGATCCTCACCTACACAGATCACTGCGACGCCTTTGTTCTTCTGTTCATTCAACAGGTTATAAATAGTATATGAAGAATTGATATCCAGTCCGCGGACCGGATACGCCACCATCAGCACGGTGGGGCTGGATGCGATTTCCCTTCCGAGCAGGATCTTCTGTACGTTTCCGCCTGAAAGCTTTCGTACAGGAGTATCTACTCCCGGCGTAACCACATCGAGCTTGTCAACTACAGCAAGCGCCAGATCTCTAGGCTTCTTGCGATCTGTATAGAAATACTTTCCGTTTTTGTAGCTCCTGAGCATCATGTTATCGGTCAGATCCATGGAACCGACAAGTCCCATTCCAAGCCTGTCCTCCGGCACAAATGCCAGGCTGATATGCAGGTCCCTGATATCGGCAGCCTTCATATCCGAAATCTTTTCCGTAGTTCCTTCCGGTGAATAATACAGGATCTCACCGCTTTCTATCGGCTGAAGTCCCGCAATGGACTCCAGCAGTTCCTTCTGTCCGCTTCCTGCGATCCCTGCAATACCAAGTATTTCGCCGCCGGAGGCATGGAATGATACTTCCTTCAGGACGGTCAGACCTTCCTTATTTTTGCTGGTGATCCCCCGTACCTCAATTCTTTTCTGAGGTTTTACCGGGTCCGTACGGTCGATATCCAGGCTGACCTTTGCTCCTACCATCATTTCGGCCAGGGAATTAACCGTAGCATCCGCGGTATCTATGGTACCGGCGTACTTACCCTTTCGCAGGACTGCAACACGGTCGGACAATTCAAGAACCTCATTGAGCTTATGGGTAATGATGATTATGGATTTTCCGGCCTTTCTCATATTGCGGAGAACGTCAAAGAGTTTTTTCGTCTCCTGCGGAGTCAAAACCGCCGTAGGTTCGTCAAGAATCAGAATGTCAGCGCCGCGGTACAACACCTTAACGATCTCAACCGTTTGTTTCTGGGATACGGACATGCCGTAGATCTTTTGTGAAGGATTCAGGTCAAATCCATACTTCTTCGTCAGCTCGCCGATCTCAGCCATGATTTGGTTCATTTTCAGGAGTTCCTTGCCGGGCAGGCCCAAAATGATATTTTCCGCCGCCGACAATACGCTGATCAGTTTGAAATGCTGATGGATCATACCGATCCCAAGCGCAAAAGAATCTTTCGGGGAACGGATGGTTACCTCTCTGCCGTCTACAAAAATCTGGCCTTCATCCGGAAAATAAATTCCTGAAAGCATGTTCATCAGAGTCGTTTTGCCGCTGCCGTTCTCCCCCAGTATCGAAAGGATCTCGCCTTTCCTGACGGACAGACTGACGTCGTCATTTGCTATGACGTCGCCGAAACGTTTCGTGACATTCTTCAATTCAATTGCGTTTTCCTGTTTCACCAAAAAATCCTCCAAGTCAAAATCCAAGGTCACCGGGCCCGTCCGATTCACTGCCATCACACATGTTTGCAATACCCCGGCAAAGCATTTTGCGGAACTGCTGTAAAAGCAGTTCCGCATTGGATAAAAAAGCTTATGAAGCTATATCTGTCAAATTGCTATATTGCAAATCCCGGTATCTTTCAAATCACAGAGTTATTATTTCGTTTTTTCCGTGATACCGTCGATCCTCAGGTCAAATGCCGGTGCGGAGATCAGTTCGGATTCATGGAAGTATCCGTCCTTCACGTAATCTGCATATTTCCCGAAGTTTTTGGAATCCGATGTGATCAGATCTTCTATGGATTTGCCGCCGAGCGTGAAGGTCTTTGTGTCAAATACGTGCAAAGTGCCGGCCTTGATGGCGTCTTCCACTTCCTTGACCTTGTCGGCTGTTCCCTGTGCAACGGCTTTATCATTCAAAGGAGATATGGCTACTGCTCCGTCTACATAGCCCTTGCTCCAGTCGGTGTCGATCGGTGTGCCGTCGATCACGCTCTTCACGGCATAGGTGTAGTACGGGCCCCAGTTGATTGTTGCCGAAGTCAAAGCATTATTCGGCGCTACGGAAGTCATGTCAACGTTGTATCCTACGCAGGGTACACCGGCTTTTTCACATGCGGTAGGTGCGCCAGTCGTGTCAGCATGTTGGCTTATCAGTTTGCATCCGTCTGCGATAAGCTGGGTAGCGACTTCATTCTCGCCTGCCATGTCAGCCCAGCTGTTGGTATACTGAACTTCCATGGTAACAGTAGGACAAACGCTCTTTGCTCCGAGGTAGAAGGAAGTGTATCCGGAAACCACTTCTGCGTATGGGTATGCACCGACATAACCCATCTTTGCCTTGTCTGCAGTGATTTTGCCGCTGGCGATCATATCATTGAGCTTAAGACCTGCTACGACGCCCGAAACAAAACGGGATTCATAAACTGCCGTGAAGTAGTTGTGCACGTTTGGCAGTCCTGAAGATTTTGCCTGGTAACCTGTTGCATGGCAGAACTGGATATCGGGGTACTCTCTGGCCGCCTGAAGTATATAACTCTCATGGCCGAAACTGTTTGCAAATATGATGTTGCAGCCCTGATCAGCCAGATCTACGGCTGCATCATAACATGTCTCATCTTCTTTGATACCTGTTTTCTCGATCACCTGGGCATCCGATAAGCCGAGTGCCTTTTTCATTTCTTTGATCCCCGCCATATGAGCGGCAGTGTAACCTTCGTTTTCATCACCGATGTAAATTACTCCGACTTTGATAGAAGACGCCTTGCTTGCTGTTTCTGCTGCGGTCGATGCCTCCGCAGTCGCCGCCGTGCTTACTGCCGATCCCGCAGCCGAGCTGTTATCAGCTGTAGTGCCGCAGCCGGCAAATAGGCCAATGACCATTGCCATTGCAAGTACCAAACCCAATACTCTTTTCATTGTAACCCTCCTAAATTTTTCTGTCTCTTGGACTTCTTTATAACATAATGCTTCTTCGCTTATGTCCTCATCATGTTGCTTTGCTTATGGCCTCATCTGAAAACGATACGGCCCTCTTCCATCGAATCAACGATGGCAAGGGATTCAAGCCTTATACCCTTGCTGCGCAATTCCTTCCCGCCCGGCTGAAAGCCCTTTTCAATAGCTATCCCGACTCCGGCCAGCGACGCTCCGGCCTGCCTGACAATATCGGCCAGCCCGTTCACCGCTTTGCCTGCGGCAAGGAAATCATCCAGTATCAGTACATTGTCATCTGCACGGAGATATTTCTTAGAAATCCTGATCTTGTAGCTCTTCTGGCGCGTGAACGAATAGACCTCGCTCTCGAAAACCTCCGGATCCAGGTTCAACGCCTCGGTTTTTTTAGCAAAAACGACGGGCACTCCGAAGTGCAGCGCAGTAAAACATGCTATTGCTATGCCTGAAGCCTCCACCGTCAATATTCTAGTTATTTTTTGATCTTCGAATCTTTTCTTGAATTCCAATCCGATATTGTTAAGAAGGGACACATCCAACTGGTGGTTCAGAAAACTATCCACCTTGAGAATATGAGTGCCTATTACACGGCCTTCTGCCAGTATTTTCTGCTTTAATTCTTCCATGATAAGATATATACCCTTTCAATCCTCAAATCCGGCAAACCCATTATTTAGATATGCTACAGGAGGAATGCTTTACGGATCCGTCATGAAAGACTGGAAAGGTGTCATTAGGAATGACAACAGCAAGACCTCGTAGCCGGCTGTTAACGGCAGCCTGTAGAAACTTTCGGACCATATTACCGAAATTATACGAGTGTGCGTCAAATATGAAGTTATTGTTGGTTTAATGCTGGCTTATTGTTGGCCTGGTGCGCCAAGCAATGAGTCATTTAAGGATATTCTAGCGTATAGGTTTACAAAAAGCAAGGTGATTTTGTGAAGGTTGGCCTAATTTGTCGAAAAATAAAATTCTATACCGGCGGGGGTTATATTTGATTCTGGTTACTATCTGTGTACTTGCATTAATCTGTATTCGGTAAGATTTGTCTGTTAGAAAGGCCAGCCTTTCCTGTTAGCCCTGTCTTCTAGCTCGGCTTCAGTGGGCATATGGGCTGGTCTCTCTATCATGGTATTTGAGAGTAATAGCATCAAACTCCACCGCAGACTATTTAAAACATATGACCAAGTAACTTGCTTTTTGCCGGCAAGTAAACTCAACGACAACTGCCTAAAGCTTAAGGCCATATTTCAAGCAATTCCTTCCAATTGTCTGGAAATCCAATATATTTCAGTTGAATATCAGCAGAGTATTCTTCAATAAGTCCTTCTAAAGCTGGGACAAAGCTACTTTTCCATTTCTCATGATCTAAGTATAAATACTTCAAAACGTATATGATGTCAAAAAGTCGTCCACTATTAACTGCAAAAGGCCCCTTTGGTAACCTTGGATACTTAACAAACTTATGGAAATATAATCTCATGTAATGAGCACATCTGTTCCTTAAGTCCGTCAGACAGGCCAGCCAACTTTCAAGATGCTCAGGTCCTGTACAGAATACATTTCTTGCAATGAATTTCTTATCTTCAGACTTCATGTTAGCATAAAACCTAGACAGCGTACCGAGTGAAAATAACTCTACTGCTACCCATATGGGAAAATGTGCATTATAGTTATTAATGTGGTGCTTAACAAAAAGAGCTTTGCTATTCTTATGTACAGTATCGCTAAATTCTGTCATAAACTTAATGTGTCTATCTTGACTTTCAAAGTTTTCAAATTGGGTATAACCCTCTGCACCATACTTATGTGCATGGTAATAAGCTATTTTAGTCTTTAGCAATACTTCAATCGGTTCAATTACTGATGAAAGGATGTTCCTTAGCTTTCTATCAAATTCATATAGCCTGTAAACTTTGCTAAAACTTGTTCCTTCTCTATAGCATCCATTTGATAGTTGTTTGAAAGGTAATAGATAGGCGGAGAATCGATAATAGTTCACCTTGCTTAAAATGTCGAGTGCGGAATCCTTGTCTTCAATAATAAGATTACGTTGACGGAGTCTTTCAACCTGTTCTTCAAAAGTAGTAGGCGGCTTTAATGGCTGCCCTTGAATAGTACAGGGATTGTCGTACATAATACTCCTTCAGACAATAAAAGTCCCACCCTGGTACGCTTTCGTGAAGAGGCGTGGTGGGCTCGGTTAATAGTATTATATGCTCCACAATAAAAAGTGTCAACAAAAGGAAGTGCCATTATACTTGGTTATACACTAATATTTACAAACAGTAACCTTATACTTCATCAAGCTCCATGAATCACATTTTTTGTGCTAATAATGTAGCAAAAAATATTCCGTTGCTGTACAGTTGCTGTAAATTCACTGATCATAAACTATTTCTAGATATAGCAAAAGCCGCAATCGCTTGCGGCTTCTACATTTCAATGGTTGCGGGGGCAGGATTTGGACCTGCGACCTTCGGGTTATGAGCCCGACGAGCTACCGGACTGCTCCACCCCGCGATATATTGTCTGCCGTTGAAACACCTTGTATCTCAACCGCGCTTATACAGTATAACACCGTAAGTCCAATATTGCAAGCAAATTGCGTAACAAATTTGAGCCAATTTGAGCCACTTTTGAGGTAAAATAAGGGATAAATCGACTATAGTGATTTTTTACTCGATCTTCTTCAGCAGCCAGGCCATGTTTTTGCCCAGGTTGACAAGCGTGCGCTTGCCTTCCTCGTCATTCTGCACATCCCCGGGGCTTAATGCCTGGACCATGTTCCAGTATGTCGAGCCCGGCACTATCATCTCGGAGATCCCGAAGAAGAAGTTTATCGCCGAATAAACGAAGTTTGCGCCTGACCTTCTCACTGCCACGACAGCCGCGCCAACTTTCCTCTTCATCAGGCCGCCGTTTGCCATTGCAACATACCCGCCGCGGTCTATCAACGCCTTTACTTCAGTGGTCACATTGCTGAAATATGTCGGTGAGCCTATGAGCACACCGTCCGCTTCAAACATTTTCGCCAGTATTTCATTCATGTCGTCGTCAGTTCTGGCGCATTTCCTGTCCTTGTTGGCCCAGCATTTACCGCACGCCAGACAGCCGAACACCTTCCTGCCGCCAAGCTGGACCAGTTCCGTTTCGATGCCTTCCTTCTCGAGCTCAGCCAATACTATTTTAAGGCTCTGCGCCGTATTGCCGTTGTGCTTTGGGCTTCCGTTGAATGCCACTACCTTCATTTCACTCACCTCAAATGTAATTTATTGTTATAACTCTATCATATTGTTATAAAAAAGACACTGCTTAAATATTTCTGCTTCTGGTAGAATAAAATGGATTAGTTGGTGTGGCCCTCCCATACATTCCTTGTCAGTGAATGGGTAGATACTTACAGCAGAAAGAAGGTAACGAAGGTATGTTGAAGAAAATGCTCAGTGTATTCCTGGTAAAGCCGCCAATGGTCATCGAGGCGCAGAAGGCTAGATTCAAGCCTGTACTTGCTCTTCAGGTCCTGATTTTTCTCGGTGTATTCATCGTTGTCCAGATAGCTTCGGCGATACCGATGGTTATGTATATGATGCTGACGATGATCAATAAGAGGGGTTTTGCACTGCGGCCGGATTCCCTGCCCGGCACGTCGCTGGCGTCTCTGTTTTGCACTGTTGTATCTATCATTCTGGTCATTGTATATTGCCGTTTCATAGAGAAACGCAGTTTTTATTCGATGGGCTTCACAAGGTACAAAACCATCCGTGACTATCTGGCGGGCTTACTTGCAGGATTCATAATGTTCGGCGCCAGTGTGCTGATATCTGCTATAACGGGTACGCTCGAATATAACGGCGTAGTGCTCGGAAACGGGCTTGAACTGCTGTTTGCTTTTTTTATAGGGTTCATGCTGCAGGGGATGAGCGAGGAAGTTTTAATGAGAGGTTACTTTATGGTATCGGTGGCTGCGAGAGCGCCTATGTTCGTCGCGATTCTGGCAAACTCACTTGTTTTTGCCCTGCTGCACCTGCTGAACAACGGCGTTACTGTTTTGTCGGTGGTCAATCTGACACTGTTCGGGGTGTTCGCCTCCGTCTATACGCTCAAATCGAACAGTATATGGGGCATTTGCGCCATCCACACGATGTGGAATTTCGCACAGGGCAATATATTTGGAATTGCAGTCAGCGGAACACAGGTCAATACATCTGTGTTTTCGTTTGCACCGACAGCCGCGGGCGCTTTGATAAACGGCGGAAGTTTCGGGCTTGAGGGCGGCTTGGCAGTTACGGCCGTACTGTTTGCCGGGACCGTTGTAACGATGCTTGTCATAGGCCGGAGCGCGGGGATTACGGAGCATAATAAAAGCGGTATTAATGCCGGTTGACAATAATGGCCGCCTGTAGGGTTCGAAGGGAAACGACGTATCAACCGTTCGTGTGACATCTGCCATGGGATCCACAGCGTTCTGTCTACGTGTGACGTCTGCCATGGTGTCCACAGCGTTCCGCCCGCGAGTGACGGCTGCCATGGGGTCCGCCGTGTCTGCCTAAAAGCTGTCCATGGCAAGCAGATGATTTTCCAATAGCCTTCTTTCCTGTGATACAAGATTGTCTACATAATCCCTGATATTGAAGACCATATTTTTATACTTGAATTCGAGCTGTACGCCGTACTCGCTCTTACCGAACATAGGCCTTTTCCTGACTACGGTCCCGTCTATATTGAGTACGTTATCGAATACGCAGATATTAACCTCTATGCTGTCCTCCACCGTCAATTCCGTTTCGGTGCATATCCTGAGGCCGTCGTAGCTGATATCCTTTATACATATGGATGAGAGATTTTTCCTTGCGCAGCCCGTGCTTTATGTATCCGAAAATTGAAACCGGGTGCCTTGTACTTTTTCTTCTTTCTACATCGAACGAAGACATGTCCGGTGAAATGGTAAGCTCATCTTCATCGGCCTTTGAAAGCGCAAATCCGCCGAATATCTTTACTTCATTGCCTTTATCGTCTTTATCGATTTTACCGAACGTTACGGGATCGCCCTTTGATATATCATTGAAAGGGTCCATGGGCTCGTTCAGTTTAACTGTGAAAAAATTGTCGATTGTGCCGCTGACAAGAGCGCAGGTCAAGGGCTTGGACTTCGAAAAATGAAGCAACGCCAGGTAATCTGCTTTTTGATGGCTCATGTCCCCTCCCCATAGTTGTGTAATGTATGCTTGCAAAATGCCAGGAAAGCGATAACCGGATATTGCCACCAAAACAAAAAGGACCGGGAAACATTTAAATGCTCTCGATCCTTTATTGGTGCCGAAGACGGGAATCGAACCCGTACGGCTTTAAGGGCCGCAGGATTTTAAGTCCTGTGCGTCTGCCAGTTCCGCCACTTCGGCATGTTAAACGACTACAATATAATAACACCGCAGCCTGTAAATATCAAGTGCCAGTGATAGCCACATCTTACAGCATAAAAGCTGTGCATAGCTTAGAAATACTGCGTGGTCTTGCGGTATCCTCCGCCGCCCCTTTTGGACTCGAAGTTCTTCTTCAGGTCATGCATCTTTTCATCACTGTCTTTCATGAACTTCGACAGACGGTCTTCAAAAGATAATCCTTCAGTGCTGTTTCTGTCCCAATCTATTTCAATCGGCGGTCTGCCGGATCTGGGAGCTGTTTTTCTATCGACGGCTTTTTTGATGGACAAACTGATTTTACCGTTTTCCATTGAAAGAACTTTGACTTTGACTTCCTGATTTTCCTTGAGATGATTCTTTATGTCCTTTACATATTCTTCAGCGATCTCAGAGATGTGAACCAGACCAGTCTTTCCTTCAGGTAGTTGGATGAAAGCCCCGAAATTGGTTATCCCGGCTACTTTCCCCTCTACTATATTTCCTACCTCAACAAGCATACAGAAAGAAATCCTCCTTAAAGTTTATAACGCATCAGTTCAAAAATTTTTCGGCAATAGAAAAATTTTCTTGCCTCAGCTGCGTTTCAACGAGGCAGGATATACGCTCGCCGCCTCGTTATAATAAACGGTTGAATACCGCTTAAAATAGGCTCTGGTCGTAGTTGCAATGAAAGCAATTCGATTATATAGTATATGGAATATTTCGTCAAGCTTGTATTCATAGGGGCTGTAAGAATTTGAGGAAGGCAGGTCATTATTTCCCAATATCGACATAGACCTTTTGATCCTTTTTAACCATGCCCAGTTTTTCCCTTGCGACCTTCTCAATATACTCGTCGCTCTGGATCATCTCTTTTTCCTTGCTTAACTCTCCATTAAGCTTTGTCTCATCGTCAATCCTGCTTTCGACCCTGTTTAGTTCAATATTCTTTGCATTGAGGATCTTCTGCTGATTAAATGCGGTAAACAGCAGATAAACGAATATAACTGCCACAGCTACAACTGCAAGCGGGGACCTCTTTTTTCTTTTGCTCATTTCAGCGACCTCTCGCACCGTATGCTCAAGGTACTGCCTCCCTTATCTCATGTATAACTGCCGGTTTTGTATTAATTCTACGAAACTCTCAAAAATCCTGCTATATGCATTGAAAAAATAATCCAGACAGTAAGTTTTTTTCATATGCATTACCTTGATTTGCTCAACTTATATATCAGGGCCCAACTTTTTTATCGCGCCTGTTTTTTCCTCTTTTTAGTATACGCCTGATAAGCCTTCTAAAAGGCTTTGCTTTTTTGATCCGGGTCTTTCCGCCGCTTCCGGCCTTCCGCAAAGAGTTGAAGACCAACCGGGCCAACTTCCGCACAGGCGCTGCCAGTATCCTCAGGATGAACCTGAATGGATACAGAATAACAAACATTACTGTCTTTACTATTTTAATCGTCATATTGATGATAAAAAGTGAGGATCCCATGACAAATTTACTGAAAAGAGTTGAATACAGCACTACGCCGATTATCGTTCCAACGAAAAGGAATCCCCTTATCTCGCCTTCATTGCTGTAATAGATCGTCACAAGCATGATGGCGGCCGCGATCACCCAATAGACAAGGTCCTCGGCATAAGTAAGCAGGCTGCCGGTTTTGACAGCTTTTCTGATGATCCTGAAAATATCGTAAACAAGCGCGATCGCCATTCCGCCCGCGACGGTGCATAAAAAAACATATGCCTGACGGCTTACCGGGAATATCATTTGAACATCCGGGCAAAGAAGCCTCCGCCTTTACTTTTCGTTTCCCTCTCGGAGTATTCGCAGCTTATTATCTCGCCTTCGATGCCCAGCTCCGAGCTGTCGATATTCAATTTGTTGATATGCAGGTCGACCCCCTTTACAACCAGTATGCCTAACTCAGTATCCGCGATGACGGATTCATCATTGAAGCTTACTACATCAATTACCCCGGAAATACTAAGTTTCTCCCTGTTCTCAAGGATCAGGTTGGAAACCCTGGGCTTCGGTACTTTTTTTTCGTCGGTCATAAATATACCTCCCCGCAAGATCGGAAAACGACAGGCCACTGGCAGGATCACAGTATTACATAGTTGATTTATATGCATGTACAAGGGGTATAATGCCTATAAAAAAATAACAGGGACGTTTGGAGTGCACTTCACGTTTCCCTGTTATTGCTTTATAACTGTTATGACGACCGGCAAGATGATCCTCTTTACCGGCGCCGGTTATGAATTCCGGGCTATCTGATCACATACATTTCCTTCGAATCAGCTTTCGCCACATGTTCGGCTATGGATGTCACCTCTACTGAGGTCAGGCTGCTGCCGAACCTTATTTCGATGACGTCTCCAACTTTTACTTCCGAGCCCGGCTTCGCCGTTTTGCCGTTAATGGTCACATGCCCGGTCTCGCAGGCTTCGTTCGCAAGCGTCCTGCGCTTTATCAGCCTGGATACCTTGAGATATTTATCGATCCTCATACAATACGACCCCTATCTTTATCTATGTACTATTCGTTCACCATATCCTTGAGCGCTTTACCGACTCTGAATACAGGCGCTTTTGAAGCTTTTATCGTGATCTCCTTTTTGGTCTGCGGGTTTCTTCCCTTCCTTGCAGCCCTTTCGCGGACTTCAAAGGATCCGAAGCCGACCAGCTGGACTTTGTCGCCGCTGGTCAGGGCCTCCTCCACGCTTTCGATAAAAGCGTTCAAAGCCTTCTCTGCGTCGACCTTCGTAATATCTCCCTTGGATGCCATGCTGCTGATAAGATCCGCCTTATTCATCAAATATCCTCCTTCTCCTTACCTCATACATCATCTTTTGACTTTTTCGGGAGATCAGGAACGATGAAATAATAACTTCCCTATTTTGAAGCGGCTATTTTTCATTATTACTGCGTTGTCGTCAGTCGGAATAAAGCGATTATTCCTCCTTCCTCCGCCTTGTACTAATAAAAAATATCTCGCTTCAAAACCGGGCTTATTATTTCATCGTTCCTTTACCTTTGCTTCGTTCCACAACACGTCCATTTCCGCCAGGCTCATATCCTCAAGCTTTTTGCCTTCTTTCGCGCTCTGCTGTTCGATGTACTCAAACCTTCTGATAAACTTGCTGACAGTTCCGGTAAGAGCCAATTCCGGCTGGATCCTGAGGAACCTGGACAGATTGACGAGTGCAAACAACGCATCTCCCAGTTCATCCGTTATTCTTTCCACATTTTTACTTCTGTATACATCCCGGAGCTCCTGAATTTCCTCGTCTACCTTGCCGAATACGTCTTCTATGTTGTCCCAGTCGAATCCTACCTGTGCGGCTTTCTGCTGAACTTTGTAACTCCTCATCAGCGCGGGCAGATTGGAGGGGACATCCTTGAGCACGCCGGTCTGGCTTTCGATCTGCTTTTCCTTCTTTTTGATGGCCTCCCAGTTCTCCAGCACCTGCTCGGCTGTATCTGCCTTCGCATCGCCGAATATGTGCGTATGCCTTGAGATCAGCTTTTGACAGATCTCCGTAGTGACGTCATTTATATCGAAAACGCCATTTTCCTTTGCGATCTGTGCGTGGAATACTATCTGGAGCAGCAGGTCGCCGAGTTCATTGCAGAATTTGCCCATGTCGCCGCTGTCCAACGCCTCAAGCACTTCGTAAGTCTCTTCAATCATGTAGATCTTCAGACTTTCATGTGTCTGTTCCCTGTCCCACGGACAGCCATTCTCGGCGCGGAGCCTTTCCATGACCTGCAGCAGGTCGCTAAAATCGTATTTATCCTTCATCATATTTATGTCTCCTGTACTTTATGTATACAATTAGTACCAACGTATCCGGACTTATTGTATCCCATTTTCGCATCAAATAGCAAGAAGGCCGCCTTATGCGTGTTTCAGCCTTCTCCTGTACAGCCTGTACGCTGTAAGCACTGCACCGAGCATACAGATCGAGGCGGCAACTATAAAAACATACTTCATCCCGAATATAAAGGCGTTTTCATATCCGGGCATCAGCGTAGCCACGTGTTTGCCAAGATTGAGGCTCATGAAATCATAGAGCAGGATCGTGGCCATCGTGGCGCCAAAGACCATGCCGAGGTTCCTTACGAACGCATTGATGCTGCCTGCGATCCCGAGCTTGTCATGGGTCACGGTTGACATTATGAGCGACGTGTTGGGCGACTGGAACAGTGCGTTTCCTCCGGACAATATCATGACAGCTGCAATGAGCGTCAGCAGGCTCGTATACTGCGTGAGTGTCGACATAAGCAGCAATGCAGCGCTTGTTATCGTAAGCCCGAGGAATGTCAGGAATTCCGAACCGATCCTGTCGGACAGGCGGCCGCTCAACGGCGCCACTATGAACATGACGACAGGGTTGACCATCATTATGAGGCCGGTCTCGGCCGGAGTGTATTTCAAAGCATACTGCAGATAAAAGGGCTGTATGATGATAAGGCAGAACAGCGCAACAAAGGATGTGAATGAGCAGAATATACTCAGTGAAAACAGCTTATTGGTGAAAATGCTGAACTGCAGCATCGGTTTTTCAATATGCAATTCTGTCCTGACGAAGATAACAGCTGACACTGTCGCTAAAACAAAGCCTGCGATTATCGCCGGGTTGGCAAACCCGATATCTCTTCCGACAGTAACTGCCAGGAAGAACAGGCCGATCGTTGCAACAAGTAGTATTGCACCTTTAAGATCGAGCTTTTCATCAGTTTTGTCTTCATCCTGCGGAAGCACTTTTGTTCCCATCAAATAAACGATGATCCCTATCGGCACATTGACGAGGAATATATAGTTCCAGCTGATAAAGCTTATGATCATACCGCCCAGCGGCGGTCCCACGAGATTACCAAGCGCAACGAATGAGCCGGAAATGCCAAGCGCCCTTCCCCTTTCATTTTTAGGGTAAGTCTGGGCTATGATGCCCTGATTGTTGGCCATTGTGCCGGCTGCGCCTATCGCCTGGACGATCCTCGAGAATATCAGCGCCGTGTAGGAGCTGGAGATGCCGCAGAGCAGCGAGCCGAGCGTAAACAGGATTAGCCCGGTCTGAAATATTTTGATCTTTCCTTTGATATCTCCCAGTTTACCGAAAACCAGTATCGTAGATGTGACTGCGATCAGAAATGTCGTTACGACCCAGGAAATAGCCTCTGTTGTAACATTAAGGTTATGGGCCATGGTAGGCAGGGCAACATCGATTATGCTGCCCTGCAAGGTTGACATAAATGTTACCAATACTACGTTTATCAATATGAGCGTTCTCTTACTTTTGTTAGCTTCAATCTCACCCATAAGACCTGTTCAGGCATCTGCCGCCGGATCCGGTGATTAATCATGGGACATGTTCTCTGTCCCCTTGTCCCGGAACCTGAATTTTAGCCTATTGCCCTCTCCATAAAACCGAAATACTTTACCGCATTATTATAACAGATATTCTGAACCATGCCACCCAAAAGCTTAAGATCATCGGGCGCTTCTCCTTTTTCCGCCCATTCACCGATAATGTTGCACAGGATCCGTCTGAAATATTCATGCCTTGTATAAGAGAGAAAGCTCCTCGAATCGGTCAGCATTCCGACGAATCGGCTGAGCAGGCCTGTGCTTGCGAGCGCAGTCATCTGCCTCTCCATGCCTTCCTTCTGGTCGTTGAACCACCAGCCCGATCCGAACTGGATCTTGCCGGGTGTGTTGCCATCCTGGAAGCATCCTGCGATCGCGCTCAAAACTTCATTATCCCTCGGATTCAGGCAATACAGTATGGTTTTCGGAAGCCCGCCCGCATCGTCGATCTTGTCCAGTAACCTGGAAAGCGCGCCTGCGAAATTATCATCATTTATCGCATCAAAACCGGTATTGACCCCAAGCAGCCTGAACTGTTTGCTGTTTACGTTCCTGATGCAGCCGATATGCAGCTGCATGACCCAGCCAAGCTTATTATACTGTGTCCCGAGAAAAACCATCATATGTGATTTGTACTTCTTCACCTCATCCAGGCTTATCCCTGAAGGATTTGCACTGCCGAAGCCGTTCATACCGGCGCTGTTCATATCTACGCCCTGATATCCTTTGCCCGCGCTGAGCACTTTTTCGAAAATCGCAGCTGCTTCAGCCTCGGTACAATCGGAGTAAACAACCGGTTCAAGGCCGTGATCCGACAAACGGCAGCCTCTCTCGTGGAAGAGCCCGAGCCTTTTTACAAATGCGGCCTTGAGGTCGTCCAGCGAACGTATCTCCATACCCGACGCCCCGGCCAGTTTGCCGATCCATTCGTTAAAACCCGGTTTTTCTATATTGATACCGTTATCCGGCCGGAACGACGGAAGCACCTTTACATCGAACGTCTTGTCCCTGGCGATCGCTTCGTGGTATTCGAGCGTATCCACGGGATCGTCGGTCGTGCAGAGCGCTTTTACATTGGAACGTACGATAAGGCTCCTGGGCGTTAAATCGCCGCCCTGCAGCTTTTTATTGCACTCGTTCCATATATCCTCCGCCGTTTCGGGTGACAGCAGGTCGTCAATGCCGAAATACCTGCGCAGTTCAAGATGCGTCCAGTGATAGAGCGGGTTTCCTATGCAGCTTGACATTGTCTCGGCCCATTTCATGAACTTGGACCTGTCGTCGGCGCTGCCTGTAATATATTGCTCCTCTACGCCGTTTGCCCGCATTGCGCGCCATTTGTAATGGTCGCCCCCGAGCCAGGCCTCTGTGATATTGCCGTACGTTTTGTTTTCAGCGATCTCTTTCGGGTTGAGGTGGCAGTGGTAGTCTATTATCGGCATATCCTTGGCATAGTCATGATACAGCCTTTTAGCCGTTTCATTCTGCAGAAGAAAATTGTCGTCCATGAATTTTTTCATTGTCGTATACTCCTTATTAGTAGATAATGACGGTTGGCTTTAGTGCTTCAGAACCTGTCGCGGCACGCCCAAAGCCCCAGAGCAGGATTGCTGATATAAAATATCTCCTCCCCGTCGTCCATGGTCTGCCAGCCGTCTTTCAAGCGGCTCGGATCGTAACGTTTCAGGACTTCTTCGAGCACTTCATAGCGGAAATTGGCCCCCTCCGTCTCCGATCTGGTCAGCTTTCCGGGCGCATATGTTATGGAAAAACGGTCGTCCGAGGAACCATGTATCAGATGGGCGGCGGCTGAAAGGTTGCCTTTAAGGTCGTCGTTCTGCCTGCAGAGCTCAAGTACTTTTTTCCGTCCGACATAGCCGTACTTCCTTATAAGTTCGTCGTTCCTGTCATCCTCGCCAAACTTGCAGACGCCCGGTGCGATAACGAGCAGTTCCCCACCGTCCGCTATGGCCATACGTGTCCTGTAAACCGCCTTGTTTCCAAGCCAGGTACTCTTGAATTCCCTTTCGTCCAGGTAGACGACAGCTTTTTTGATCGGCTTGTCCACAAAGATGATATTTTTCTCCTGACTTAGTTTGACAGCTTCTTCGAAAAGCCTGCGGTCTCTGCCTGCGAACAAGCCGTGTATCGTAACGTTGCCCTCGTTCTGGGTAGTTACCGTGAGCACGTAAAGCAGCGGAACATCCTTTATGAAATGCTCCTCGGCATAGTCAAAGACTTTCCTGACCGGCGAATGGTCACGCCCCATGATACGTTCAAGTCCGTAGAATGCGCCAAGCATATGGGACTGGTTTATCATATTGCTGCCGCCGCAGCCCACAAACAGATTCTTGCTGTAATTCGCCATCCCCACGACTTCGTGCGGCACCACCTGTCCCATCGAAATAATAAGGTCGTACGAGCTGTCGAGTATGCGCTTGTTGACTTCCACGTCGATCGGATCGGTCATAAGGCCTTCCGAAACTTCGCTGACGAAATCGTCGGGTACCTGTCCGAGCTTTACGACGTCTGTCCTCCAGTTATGTACGATGATCGCTTCTTTGGGAACGATCCCGAGAAAGAATTCCCGAATCTCGTCCGACGTCATCGGCTCGTGAGTGCCGAGTGCAGGCATTACGTCGATATGGCAGCTGTCCTTCAGCATATTGTAAAACATCGCAGTAATTTTGCCCGCGCCGGAATGCATCCTTGTGAAGTCCGGGGGGATGAGCAGTATCTTTTTAAGCTCCGACTTACGTTCGCCCAGACTCTCCGCCAGCGCACGGCGCAACTCGTTATCTGAAATGCCGCTGCTGCTTTCCGATCTCAAAACGACTTCCTTCATATTCGATCCTCCCGGTCACTTTACCAATATAATTCCGTCACAATTGTTCAACAAAATCAAAATCACACGGCATCACACACATGTGCGTGATACCGTGCGAAACAGTCAAATCAGTCAAAATCAAGTATAGTCAATTACACCGTGTATGTGGATGAAGCCATCGAACCGCTGTGCTCCGTCCAATTGTAATGGAAGAACTCTCCGCGCGGTTTGTCCGTGCGCTCATAAGTGTGGGCTCCGAAATAGTCCCTCTGAGCCTGGAGCAGGTTTGCAGGCAGGGTCTCGCTCCTGTAGCTGTCAAAATACGAGAGCGCAGCCGAGAACGCCGGAACAGGGATGCCCATGGTTACAGCGGTAGCTATGACCTTTCTCCAGTCGCTCTGGTATTTCTCTATGCTTTCGCGGAAATAGGCGTCCAGAAGCAGGTTAGGCAGCTTCGGATCCCTGTCGTAGGCATCTTTTATCTTGCGCAGGAACTGGGCACGGATGATGCAGCCGCCCCTGAATATCATTGCTATGCGTCCATAATTGAGATCCCAGCCGAATTCGGCAGCTGCGGACCTGAGAAGCGAGAAGCCCTGTGCGTATGAGCAGATCTTGCTCGCATAAAGTGCGCGGCGTATGGATTCCACAAATTCCTTCCTGTCGCCTTCGAATTTGACTCCGGACGGTCCCTTCAGGGTCTTCGAGGCTGTGATTCTTTCATCCTTTACGGCTGACAGGCAGCGTGCGAAAACCGCTTCAGTGATGACAGGGATCGCTATGCCGAGATCCAAGGCACTCTTGCTCGTCCATTTGCCCGTACCCTTCTGGCCTGCCTTGTCGAGTATAACGTCGACCATGGGCTTTCCGGTCTCGGGATCGAACTTCGTCAATATATCCCTGGTTATTTCGATCAAATAGCTGTCGAGTTCGCCTTTGTTCCAGTCTGCGAAAACCTCGTGCATTTCCTGGGTCGACAGGCCCAGTACGTTTTTCAGAAGAGAATATGCTTCGCATATCAGCTGCATATCGCCGTATTCTATTCCGTTGTGGACCATCTTTACATAATGGCCTGCACCATCGGTGCCTATGTAAGTGCAGCACGGATCGCCGTCAACCTTGGCAGATATGGCAGTAAGTATCGGTGCAACCATATCGTAGACTTCCTTTGCTCCGCCGGGCATGATGGCGGGTCCCAGCAACGCGCCTTCCTCGCCGCCCGAAACGCCGGTGCCTATATACCTGTAGCCCTCGGACTCGAGCTGTCTGCTTCTTCTGATCGTATCTTCGTAGAAGGAGTTACCTGCGTCTATGATTATGTCACCCTTCGAAATATAGGGCTTCAGTTGCTCGATCGTATCGTCGACCGGCTTGCCGGCTTTGACCATGATGATCATCTTGCGCGGAGCAGAGAGAGAATTTACGAATTCTTCGAGCGAAAAAGTTCCGAATACGTTTTTACCGGCTGTCTCCGCCAGCATTTCATCCGTCTTTTCCCTTGAGCGGTTAAATACTGAAACGGAATAACCCCTGCTTTCTATATTCAAAGCGAGGTTCTTACCCATGACTGCAAGGCCTATAACGCCTATATCCTGCTTGCTCATACCATATTCTCCTTTTTGCTGTCTTATCATTACAACTTTTATATGCACACTATTCTATTATAGCATTTTTTTGCCAAAGCCGCTTATACTCCCGAGAATGCCGAGAACCCGCCGTCTACAGGTACTACGATGCCTGTGACGAACTTCGAAGCGTCAGAACACAGCCATATGAGAGTCCCTACGAGATCCTCGGGCTGTCCTAGCTTACCCATGGGAGTATGGTCGATGATCGTTTGGCCTCTCTTGGTGAATTCGCCGGTTTCAGGTTTCGTCAACAGGAAGCGGTTCTGATCAGTGAGGAAGAAGCCCGGAGCGATGGCATTGACCCTTATCTTGTCGCCATACTTTTTGCAAAGGTCCGTGGAGAGCCACTGCGTGAAATTGCTGACTGCCGCCTTTGCTGCAGAATAACCTGGTATCAGCGTCAGAGGACGGAATGCGTTCATGGAAGAAATATTGACGATGACTCCGCCCTTCCCGCTTTCCACCATTTTCTTCCCGAATACCTGGGACGGGAGTATCGCGCCGCCCATCAGGTTCAGGTTCAATACCTTCTCTATTGCGTCGCTTGGCAGGTCGAAAAACGAAACCTCATCGGATGTGGTGGCTGCTTTCATGTTGCCGCCCACCGCGTTTACCAGGATGTCGATGTCTCCGAGATCCTTGTACATGGCCTCTGCAACGGATTTGATCTCTTCCTTGTCCATTGCGTTCAGTTTATATGCTTTGGACTTGACTCCGCCGTTTGTTGCTTCCATGATGCTGTCAACGACTGCCTGCGCTTTATCCGGCATCAGATCGCATACCGCCACATCCGCGCCTGCCTGAGCGAGACCGATCGCCATAGTAGCGCCGAGTATGCCTCCGCCGCCGAGCAGAGCTGCTTTCTTCCCCTTCAGACTGAAAAGTTCCATATAAATTCCTCCCTCGTTTAAGTATGTAAGGTCCGTTCGGTTTTTTAACCTCAAAGGTACCGTAAATACAGTTTCATATTTTGCTATTGAAATAATTATATACTATCTTATTGCAATATTCTTTGCTGAAATTGCTTGTTATTGTGTAAATATTGCCCTATACTTATTACTATAAAGCTTCAGCATGTACAAACTGCGAAAGGCAATAAGAGGCGCACAGGAGGCAGATCGATGAGCCGCCTAGAAAAAATCTTTACATCACGCCAATATATGAAAAGCGGAGACGATTTCGAGCTTTTTCATTACAAGGATGAACCTCCTCTCGACATCGGCTTCCATAACCATGATTTCTATGAGATATACTTTTTCATATCGGGAAAAGTCACTTATATTGTAGAAGGAAAATCGTACAATCCGAAGCCCGGAGACATTTTTCTCATAAACAACCGGGAAGTCCACAAACCCGTGATGGAATACGGCTGCGTCTATGAGAGGATCGTCATCTGGGTGGATCCCGCTTTCATAAAGCGGAACAGCACCGAAGGCACGAACCTTTCAAGCTGCTTTGACTCCACACTGAAAAACAAGCAGAACCTGCTGCGCCCCAGCGCAAATATGCAGGCTTTAATCAGAAGTACCGTTTCACGACTCGAACAGGTCTGTACGGATAGCTTCGAAAACAGCGGTTTCGGTAGCAACGGAAGCTTTGGGAACAGCGGCGGTTTTGGCAGCGACATACTTGGGAACGTCTATCTCATCGAACTGCTGACATATTTAAATATGATCTATTTTGACTCCTACAAGGAAAGCATACAGGATGACATCATCGTCAACCGCAAGATAAGCGATATAATCCACTACATCAATAATAACCTCGCAGAGCCGCTGTCGCTCGACACGCTGTCGAAAAGATTTTACATCAGCAAATATCATTTGTTCAGGGAATTCAAAAAATGCACCGGGTACACTCCGCACGAATATGCGCTTCATAAAAGGCTGATCCATTCGAGGGAGCAATTGAAGGAGGGAAACCGGATCACGGACATTTGCCAATCCTGCGGGTTCGGCGATTACTCGAACTTCTATAGGTCTTTTATCAAGGTATACGGCATGACGCCGAAGGAATTCCAGCAAAGCCTGAGATAGCAATGATATACCTGTCGGACAGGCGCTGCGGAGCGGTATGGTACCGGACAGTGCAGGTCATGCATGCAGTTGAAACACAAGGCAATATTTACACAATAACTAGCAACTATAGCAAAGAATATTGCAATTAGATAGTGTATAATTGGTACAAAGAAGTACGATAGGATGTTTGGCGCCTTTCAGGCGCGGATTTTCTCTAAAACATTCAAGGGGAGGGATTTTATATGCAGCTTAAAAAGGACTATACATATGCGCTGGTCACACCTACGAGCATAGGCGTCAGGATCACACCGGCAAACCGCCAGCCGGTCCATACAAGCAGTCTGTACACGATGCAGGCTACAAGCGCAGAATCCAACGTTGTAAATATCTCAGCTTCGCTTGGGATGCGTGTCAAGCTTCTGACGACATTCGTTAAAGGCAGCGAGATAGCTCAGTTTATCAAGGGCGAGCTTCGCAGGCGAAACCTTGAGTTTGAAGGCTCGGAGATACCGCAGGGCAGCCCCTGGGGCTATCGTCACCAGTTCAATATCGCAGACAGCGGTTTCGGCATGCGCGGACCGCGCGTACTGAACGACCGTGCAGGTGAAGTAGGGCGTACGCTGAATGTAAAGGATTTTGATATTGACCGTATCTTTGCAAAGGAAGGCGCGGGAATAATCCATTTATCAGGACTTATAGCAGCGCTGTCACCTGAAACGAGCCTGTTCTGCCTTGAGCTTGCGAAAGCTGCGAAAAAGAACGGCACGCTGGTGTGCTTTGACCTCAATTACAGGGCATCCTTCTGGGTCAACCGCGAAAAGGAGCTCCGCGACATATTCTCGCAGATCGCTTCACTTGCAGACATACTGGTAGGCAATGAGGAAGATTTCCAGCTTGCACTGGGCATAGAAGGTCCGGAAGCCGGAGGCAGCGGTATAGCCAAAAAGATAGACGGCTTCAAGCTGATGATCGAACGTGTAAAGGCAGCTTACCCGAATGTTTCGGTTTATGCCACTACGCTGCGCCAGGTCGTGAATGCCAACTCGCATCTTTGGGGCGCTATAATGCTCAACAAAGACGAATGGCACGTCATCGAGCCGAGGGAGATTCCCGTGTACGACCGTATCGGCGGAGGCGACGCATTCGTAGGCGGATTGCTTTACGCGATACTCAGGGGCTGGGAGCCTGAAAAATGGCCGCAGTTTGGCTGGGCAACAGGCGCGCTGGTCGTCACACTGCCAGAGGATTATGGGCAGCCCGTCGACGAAACTCAGATCTGGAGCATTTACGAAGGCAATGCACGTGTAAAGAGGTAACACTTTTTCAAAGTAAATACACGGTGATAATAAAGAGAGATCGTTGAAGGGAGTGTGGACATATCGTGCTCCCTTCTTCGTACCACGTTGGAACAAACTTATTTCTGCCCCAGAAGATACTCAGCCATATATTTGCTGACTTTTTCTGCGCCCCATTTGTTCAAATGCTGGGCGTGATGGAAGGCGTCTTCGAAATCTCCGTACTCGATGCCGACTTGCTTATAAAGCATGTTGAAGTCGACCAGCTCGACATCCTCGCTCTTGCAGAGCTCCGCCAGCTTTTGATTGAATGCGGGGTAATTTACTTTTTTCTGATACACATCGTTAAAGGGCGCCATCGACACTACAAGACGGATGCCGCGATCATGGCACAGCTTTACGACCCGCCTGAAGTAATCCGTGGTGTAGTCGTCGATGACGGGGGCGAATTTGATGCTTTCCGCATCCTTGTATTTCTGCAGAGTCGCGTCCGACATCCTGGAATCCAACGGGTAAAAACCGCTGAAGTCCTTGTCGGGCTTGTCCATGCCCAGCATGTATTTCAGGTTATCCTTTATGATCGTGGGTTTCTTCCAGTTGTTATGGCTCCTGTAGAGGCTTATGAACATGCGGACCGCATCGTATTTGTCGGGATAGATCTCAAAACACGCTTTCAGCTTGTTGAATCCGGGGTCCATCGCATCCATGTCTGCTATATAACCCTGGTAAACCGAGTCGCTTCTCCCGAAGGCAAAGCCCTCCATTATGATAGTCCCGGGTTTTTGGGTCTTCAGTGTTTCCAGCAGGTTGTAATACATGATGTCTATCTTCTGGTCGGGCATACCCGCGTTGAAGACCTTTTCCCCGTTGGTCTGCTCCATCACCGCAGGATCGAAGGTACAGTAGGCATGGGAGTTGCCGATTATCAGCGTATCAATGCTGTTTGCCGGGCGCTGTTCCATGGCCCGCTTCCTTTCCACAGCGCTGCCCGGGGTCTGCAAAAGCGCCGTCAGAAAAAGGAACATCGAAATGACCAGCGCGAGGAATATGGCAGACAGCACGAAATAGCCGGCTGTCCAGTATTTTTTATTGTTATCTTCAGAATTTGAAGTAGATAAATTGCGTGCTGTTCGCATCACCATACACTCCGAATAAAATAATAACCGCTATAACCGCCATATAGACGGCCCACCTCACTACAACCGGCCTGCGCCTGAGTACTGCGCCGACAGAGATTTTCTCCTGTATGAGTTCATATACCGCCAGCATGACCACGGCTATAAATGATACTATAAGCTCGGACTTTTGCATGCCAAGCCCTTTTGCGTTGAAGTTGGTAAAAAATGAAGCGTTCCATGTAAAAAGCCTTGTCAGTATGAGCTTCAGATCGTCGAAGCTGCCAGCCCGGAAGAATATCCAGGAAAATGCTATCAGTACGAAGGTCGTCAGCCTTTTGAAATTGATGAATAATACCGAAGAATCGCTTATTTTGAGCAGGGACTTCAACTTATCCGTATATTTTCTTGTTACAATCCCCATGACCTGATAAAGACCGTTCAGGAAGCCCCATATGACAAAGGTAAGGCTGGCGCCGTGCCAAAGGCCGCTGGCCAAAAAAACGATTAGGATATTCGGCAAATGCCGCTTCCTGTTACCGCCGAGAGGGATATACAGATAATCCCGGAACCACGAGGTAAGCGATATGTGCCACCTCTTCCAGAAGCCCGCGACAGACGTACCGAGGTACGGCCTTCTGAAGTTCTCCATCAGGTTTACTCCAAGGAGCCTTGCACTGCCTATGGCAATATCGGTATACCCGCTGAAGTCGCAATATATCTGGATTGAGAAAAATATGGTCGCAATGGCGAAGTGAATACCGTTATGGTCGGCCGGCGAATCATAGACGGCATTTACCAGGACAGCCAGGCGGTCCGCAATGACGAGCTTTTTTATCAGTCCCTGTCCTATCAGCAGAAGTCCGCTCCTGATCCTTTCGGTATCGAACAGGTGCTTCGAATCGAGCTGTGGCCTCAGGCTGTCAAAACGTCCTATCGGACCGGCTGCGATCTGCGGGAAAAAGGAAACGAACAGCGCATACTTGCCGAAGTGCCTTTCGGGCTCCGATTTCCCCTTATAAACATCTATCAGGTAACCCAGGGTCTGGAACGTATAAAACGAGATGCCGACAGGCAATACCAGCGACAGCTTCAGGGGCTGATAACTTATCCCCAGCAGCCTGATCACGTCTGCCAGCGTTTCATTGAAGAAGTTGAAATATTTAAAAACGAATAAAATACCGAGATTGACGATCAGGCAGGACACGAGGTATAAAACCTTTTGTCCGTGATTTCGCGCCCTGCGCAGCAGCAATGCCGAAGAATATGTAATAACGGTCGAAAACAACAGCAGCAAAGCATACCTTGCATCCCAGCTCATATAGAAGAAATAGCTGGCCGCCAGTAAAAAGATCCACCTGGCCTTTTGAGGCAGAATGAAATAGAGTATAACTACCAGGAACAAAAATAATGCGTATTGAAGTGAGTTGAATATCATTCCGGCACCCTGTCAAAAAGATTGTTATGACGTGAATTATAGTCCAATATAGATGCGATTTCAACAAGAAGCAGTTAAAAATCCTGCAACAGCAGGCTTGGCTGACAGTCTGCAGCATGTTTATTTCCCGAAGCCAAGTTCAAGCTCCGCCGGTCCGCCGAAGCGTGTCAGCACATACATACCGGCGCCGGCTTTTTCGATATCCCATTCCCTGTTCCCCACCTTGATATCATTATAAGGCACGTAAAGCTTGATCTGCTGAAGCCCGCCATCCAGGAACCTGACCTTCATCCCGCTGCCGGACTTCGTGATGCTTACGGGCAGGTTCACACGGACTATATGAGTCCTTTGCTCCCCGGCCTTTGCGGTAAATATCCTTACAGGTCTGTTCAAACCTATATACAGGTCGTTGCCTTTTCTCATGTAGATATCGGCGTCCGTTTCAAGCCTTGACATAAGATACTTCTCACCGACCTCCACCTTTACGCCCACCGTATTCCTGTACGCCCCATCCAGCAGCTTCCGCTGATCCATTGCAACTTCGGCGTTAAGTGTGATATCCAACTGCTGCAGTGCTCTCCGATTCTCCGTCACCTTCACATTAGCGTTCAGGGCCGCGGCAAAGCTCTTTGCCATCTGCTGTTCTGTCATGAAGTTATAATCGTTGGCGTCTCTGAACTCATCCATGAATTCTGCCGCCTGCCGCAGCTTGCCCGGATTGCGCATCGCATCATATTCAACGTGCATGTAATAGCTCACGGGCATATCCCACGCGGCGGTAGAGCTATATAGCTTCTTCAGGCTCTGCAGCGACGGCGACGGGCTGAAAAGCATCATCCCGGTCTGCTGCCCGTCCCTTACCATATAGAACGGGATGCTCCACACTGTTTCAGCGCCGTATGAAGGATCCATAAGGCTGTTCGGTACTTCAAAGCCGAAATTCCAGGAAAGCCCGGATCTGTATTCATTGTAAAGCGTCTGGGTCGGATCTGCATTATTGATCCTCCAGGTGTGTTGGTTTGCGCCGGTATTGTCCCAGGTAATGCCCAGAGAAGCGAAGGCATTCTTGTGCATCGAAAGGTCGCGCTGCTCCATGCCCGAATCCTTATAGCGGTTCGAATACATATGCGGCTCGACGCTGACATAGTTCCTTTTCAAATAGCTGATCGCATCGGCAAGCTCCTTTTTATAGGGAAACCACCTGGAATCTATGGGTACGGCCATACCGAATTCGAGCATCCCCACGATCATATCCTTCTTACCGTCGCCGTTTATGTCGACGAATGAGGGTACCGCATTGTTGCCGTTTTTGATATGCCTGTTGCCCAAGTAATTCAGCGTATCTTCGTCGAAATAGCCTGCATCCGTATAAGTCTGGCCGGCTTTGATAAATTTTCTTACATAGCCGTCGTAATTACCGACAGCAAGATCGGCGACACCGTTCCCATCCAGGTCAAAGAGCCTCGGAGCCGCATTTGCACCTGCATTCAGCGCCTTTCCATTTCGATCCTTCAACTGTTTTGCTGTATCGTACACCAACTGCTTTCCGTTCATTTTACCCTTGAACATGTATAAGTCGCCGTTCTTCATCCCAACAATCAGGTCCGGGATATTATCGCCGTCCGCATCACCTATCTCGGGCGCCGAAAGCTTCGCCCCGGCGATCTGCTTCGCCAGCTCGCCTTTTGCAGTAAAACGGAAACTGCCATTGTTCGCAAACCAGTATATACTGCCGTTTTCACAGCCGGTTATCAGATCGCTGTTACCGTCGCCGTCCACATCGTACATTACGGGCGCCGAAAAACCCGCCACCTTAATGGCCATGCCCTTTGTATCAGTCAATTTCTCAGCTTTGCCCAGTATCCAGTCCCCGCCCGAACTCAGCCCCTTGTAGTAGTAGAAGGTGCCGTCGGCGCTGCCTGAAACAATGTCAGCCACCTTGTCGCCGTTAATATCCTGCACGTAAGGATATGCTCGGTCGGGCACGTCGCCGATGCTAACGAAAAAGGTGCTCGTGCTGCTGCTCTTTTTCTGCGAAAGCCAGCTCCCGTCAACAACCGGATGTCTGCCAGCTTCATAAAAGCCTTCGCTTTCCTCTGTAACATACTTCAGACCGTTTCCTTTATCTCTGTTTACATGATATACGATGCTTTCATACCTGGTGTTCCACTCGTATGCGCC
>Ga0207834_1000043_pt1 | contig 37647 bp, 26 predicted proteins | sample LuqExpMetagenom5_FD_187763 | JGI IMG/M metagenome (GOLD analysis project Ga0207834, IMG submission 187763) | Tropical forest soil microbial communities from Luquillo Experimental Forest, Puerto Rico - Sample 5 (SPAdes) | ecosystem: Environmental > Terrestrial > Soil > Tropical forest ...
AAGCGGGAGTCCCCCCCGGCTTTGCCGGGGAGGCAGGCAAACTTTGAGAGTTCCGGGAGTTGGCTGTTAGAACGGCTCCGGTGTTCCGCACATTCTTTGGGCTCACCTTTGTGTCTTGGTGCGTACGCATTCGATCTGCTGCGGGATCCATCCGCGCGCGGGGGACGTTGTATACGGACATCGGGGTTGGTGTCACCTACAATCCTTGATGCGTTTAGCTGTGGCCTGTACTCCGCTTTTCAAAGCATCGGAAGGTTCGTGGTGTTCTTGGGGTTTTCGTGTGATGGCGGAGCATCGGCACTGGTTTACACGATTCGGGCGATTCTTGCCGTGCTTACTAACGCGGCCTAGGGCGGTTTTGCCTGACCCAAGAACCGACTGCGTCGCAACCCCGAAGAGCTTCACTTAGAAAGGATCCTATGATGCTCCAAAACGATTGCCCCCGATGGGCCGCGCGATTGGCGTCGTATCCCTTGTTTATTCTCATATTGGTTAGCTGCGGAGGAGGCCCAACAGGATCGTCATCGTTGACTCCCCGGAGCACGCCTAGCTACTCGCAGCAGGCTGCTGATGGCATTAAGACGTTGCAGCAATGGTATACACAGAGTTCGGGATTGTATGCAACGGGCTGGTGGCACAGCGCAAACGCCATTACCGTGCTCGCCAACTATGAGAAAGTCACGGGTGACACGTCGTACTATTCCGTGCTTTCTAACACATTTGCTGCGTCTCAATCGACCAACAGAAACTTTATCAATGCCTATTACGACGACGATGGTTGGTGGGCCCTGACATGGATCGATGCCTACGATTTGACAGGTAACGCATCCTATCTCTCGATGGCCGAAACTATCTTTTCCAATATCGCAAAGAATGGCTGGGATACGACTACATGCGGTGGAGGAATATGGTGGAGCACGGCCAATGGGTACAAGAATGCGATTACAAACGAACTCTTTCTGACCATTGCGGCGAAGCTCGCGAATCGCAGCACGGGAACTGTCTCAGCCAGCTATCTAACCTGGGCGCAGACGGAGTGGGCATGGTTTAAATCATCGGGAATGATTAACTCGCAAAATCTTATCAACGATGGCCTGGACTCAACGAACTCAAAAACTTGTGTAAACAATGGAAAGACTACTTGGACCTATAATCAGGGCGTCATCCTTGGAGGGCTTGTTGAACTTTACAAGGCTGATCAAGATGCAACTCTACTTCTTCAGGCGGAAGTGATTGCCAATGCAGCCATAGCGAATTTGTCAACCTCCAGTGGGATTCTGAATGAACCGGGCACTCTCTCCGGGAGTGACGGACCGCAGTTCAAAGGGATTTTCATGCGCAATCTTATGGCCCTCTATGGCGCTTTGCCGAACACAGATACGCAGGGTGCCCAATACAAAGCTTTTGCGCAGGCGAATGCCAATAGCATTTGGACCAGCGCTCAGAGCGGGAGTTATGGATTTGGCGGATTGTGGCAAGGGCCCTTTGATGCGGCTGATGCCACGCGGCAGAGCTCCGCGCTTGATGCAATCATCGCAGCGGCTGCCATGCAGTAGTGGGGCGCTGAGAAGCGAACGTGTTGGATCAGATTTGGAGGAGTATCGTGAAGACGTTATTGACCGTAGTTGCCTTGGTAATGCTTGTACCTCACGGCCTAGCGGAGAAGAAGCCTGCGGACTACGTGAACCCCTTCCTCGGAACTGCACCGATTACTAACCCCGCAGAAATTGGCTTCGACCCACCGTGGCGTGTGTGGGCCGGGCTGACCTTTCCGGGCGCGTCCATGCCGAATGCCATGGTACAGCTTAGCCCGATAACTAAGTTCGGCAGCGGCGCGGGTTATGAATATGAAAATCCCATTATCCAGGCCTTTGCGCATACCAACAAAGGGCACTGGAATCTTTGCAATATTCCGCTAATGCCTGTTGCCGGTCCTGTCGATGCTGACGACTTTGCCTCGACCTTTAGTCATAAAAACGAATCTGCACACCCAGGCTATTACCAAGTCTACCTGGAACGGTATCGGATCAATGCCGAGTTGACCTCGACGCTGCGTGCAGGTTTCCATCACTACACCTTTTCCGATGAATTACAGACAAAGCGGCTGGTGGTGAATCTTGCTGTTTCCAATGAAAAGATTAAGGACTGGAAGATCGAACAGCAGGGGAAGAATGCTTTTTCTGGATTCCAAACTGGCAAAGAGACCGTGTATTTTTACGCTGTCTCCAATCTGCCACTCACCGGAATCGACCGAAAGGATACTGCGCGAAATCACATTTCTGTTGTGACTTTTGCCACGGATGCAAAGCCACTTGAGATCAAGATCGGTATTTCGTTTGTCAGCAGGGAGAATGCAAAGCTCAATCTTGAACAGGAGATTGGTGCAAAGTCGTTTGATACTGTGCGCGCGGAAGCAGCATCACGATGGGATAGTCTTCTATCCAGTATCAAGGTGTCTGGTGGTTTCGAGCGCGAAAAGATGCTCTTCTATTCAAGTCTCTATCGTTCATTCCTATGGCCAGCATTGCGTAGCGATGTGAACGGAGAGTATCAAGATGAAAAAGGCAATATAGTTAAGGCAGACTTCCTCTATTACACGCTGCCGTCGTTGTGGGATGACTACAGAAACAAGCTTGTGTTGCTCGGTTTGCTTACTCCGGACGTGGCCAACGATGTGATTCGTTCGCTAATTGACCGTGGTCAGAAGAGCGGGTTTATTCCCACTTTCTTTCATGGGGATCATGCCGCGCCTTTCATCGCAGGTTCTTATCTGCGCGGGCTTCGCGGCTACGACGTCAAGGAGGCCTACAGGCTGCTGCTGCGCAATGCAACAGTTGAAGGCGGCACACGTCCGTATCTTCGCGAGTACATGAACAAAGGGTATATTTCTGAAGTCGAGGTTGTGCACCCAGTGGTGGAAACGCACGGAAAGGCGAGTGTGACGAAGACTCTGGAGTATGCCTACGACGACTATTCAGTGGCTCTGCTAGCCAGGGAACTGGGTGACACTGCGAACTATGAGATGTTGATGAGGCGAGCGACCAACTATAAGAATCTGTTCGATCCATCGACGGGATTGATGCGCGGACGGCTTGAAAATGGCGAGTGGGTGAAGATCTTCAATCCTGAATATCCCTATTACGAATACATGTATCGCGAAGCCAATGCTTGGCAGGGGTCGTTCTTTGTTCCGCACGACAGTGAAGGTCTGGTTGGCTTGTATAAGAGTAAGGAGGAGTTCGAAAAGCAGTTGGACAAGTTATTCACGACCCCATGGAATCCGAAATATATCGCCTCCAACATCAATAGCTTTATTGGCCAGTATACGCAATCGAATCAGCCGGATCATGGGTATCCGTATCTTTACTACTTCATTGGCAAGCAACCCAAAGCACAAGAAAAGCTGAATTTGATTATGGGTCGTTTCTACGGGATGGGGCTAGAGGGGCTGGCTCTATGTGGCATGGATGACGCAGGGGAGATGTCTGCATGGTATGTCTTCAATGCAATGGGATTCTACCCATACTCACCTGCCGATCCAAGTTACATCGTGACTGTCCCGCTGTTCCGCAAGATCGTCTTGAAAATGCCCGGAGGCGGAGGGCTCAGCATTTCGAGGAAGAACAGAGGGACAAAAATTATGCAAATGCGGATTAACGGCATGCCAATCTCCGGTTTTATGCTTTCACATGATCAATTGCGGCAGGGGGGGAACCTGCAAATTATGACGCGATGAAGGAATCGAACACTCTCGGTTGGCAGTGTCCAGAATCTTATTACAGTTTCTAGCCTGCTTATGACTGAGAAAGGTTGACGGGTGGGGGTACTCTGCCTCTGCCCCCTATCGGGGCGGAAGCAAAGCGGCGCAGGCGATAGCCTCAACCCTGCCAGTCGATTCATCTGCAGGTATCGTTCCCTTCCCCTCTTGGTGGCTGCCACGTGCCGCAGCCGAGTTGCTACCAGCATCAAAGCGCTCTGGTCGTCCTGGAGCACATCCGCAGCGCGTGTTTGTCGCCGGATCTCCAGTATCAGGCGTTCCAGCGGATTGCCGGTCCGCAGACGACGCCAATGTTTCGATGGTATGGCGCAGTAGCTGGGGGGCGTCGACGCCGTTCTCAACGATCTCGACGTGGCGATCCCTGTGTGGCGCAGATATCGTTTGGTTGGAGTCAGGCGTCTGATCTTCGCATTGAGTACCACGATCATTCTTTACCTGGGCGTCCTCGCTGCAATCGCGCAGGCTTTCGGCCGTGTCTACGTTGCTGAATGCGGCCTCTTCTACCACGGTAGGCAACAACTTCGTGCGGGACTTCACGCCGCCAAGGATGCTTTTGCGATACTCGTAGCGCTACTGAAAGACCTGGTTGGAGTCCACGACGTGTTCGCGTGCTACCCGCGCAAGCGACGTGCCCGGTACAGAAGTCGCCTCCACAATGTGGCGCTTCTCAGCCGCCGGACGGTATACGCGCTTCGGGGCTACTGGCTTGCTATCACCTTCGATGACTTCGCTCACGCTAACATTGTCGGTCAGAATCTAGCCTCGGACAAGACCGTCGTCAGATGACGCTTACTGAGCACTACATGAACGACGAAAAGGGAAGGCTATGTCCGTAGTTGAAGTGGTTTGTTTTGATGGGAACTATTTTGCAGGGCGGGAAGGAGAATGCTGTTTCATGATCACTATCCGATCTCGTCCTGCTTCTTTGGCTTGGTATAGAGCGAGATCTGCATCGTGCAGTAGACTGCTCCAGCCTCCCTTGTTTGCCGGAAATGCTGTCGCGACACCCTGACTCACTGTTATAGTGTTCGCAATTCCGGATCCGGAGTTCGCAATATTCAAGAGGCGGATCGATCCTTGAACCTGAACTGCTATGGTGGCTGCACCTTCAGCATCAGTATTTGGAAGGATAAGCACGAATTCGTCCCCACCATAACGGGCTGCGAGATCGGTCGACCGATGAGTTACACATTGTAGACAATTCGCAATGGCTTTGAGCGCATCGTCGGCTGCGACGTGGCCATCTGTATCATTCAGAAGCTTGAAGAAATCAACGTCTATGAGAATCATCGAAAGTGGCTGCCACGTTCTTACCGCACGATCCCACTCCGATAATAAACACTGATCGAAGCATCTTCTGTTCGCAATGCCAGTTAATGGATCGGTCAGTGATAACTTTTCCAACGCTGCGGTGCGCTCACGCACACGCGCTTCGAGTTCTGCAATCAGATCATCGCGTTCCTTTTCGATCAGTTTGCGGGGGGTAATGTCCTCTATGACTGAGATAAAGTAGTCCGGGCTGCCATCTGCCTTCCGAACAAGAGAAACTGTGAGGTTGGCCCAGATAATCCGGTGATCTCGCGTGAAATACCGTTTTTCCATGGAATATGTAGGCCGCTTTCCGGCTAAAAGTTCACGGACCAACGTCCAATCCGCTTCAAGATCGTCAGGGTGCGTAAGATCGCTAAATGTGAATCGGAGAAGTTCCTCTCGGGAGTATCCGAGGATCTCCAAACAACGCCTGTTCACATTGAGCCATGTGCCATCTAAGCCAACATGTGCAATGCCAACAGCGGCCTGCTCAAAAGTGGCTACGAATCGGGTCTCACTGGCGGTGAGAGCTTCAACAAAATCCGTCACATCGAGATTTACGCCGACTAGCTTACTAGACTGGTCAGCGCTGCGGGTTACGTGGGCGTAGCCAAGAATCCAGAGCATCGTGCCATTTTTGCCCGTAACACGGAATCGCTCGCGAAAGCCTTTGCCAGAATGCAGCGCATTTGCCATAGCTAGCCGGACTCGATTACTGTCCTGCGGATGAACGATGGCATACCAAGCGGAGGAGGAACTCAGTTCGCAAGCGGGTTTTGCATAGATTTCACACTGCCCTGAAGTCCAACAAAGGGTATCGGTTGCCGCAAGCCATTCCCAAGTGGCCATGCGCCCACCCGTGTTTGTAAGTGCGGCGAGTTGTGGGTCCAATGGGAACATTTGAAATACAAGATGCGCAGGTATTCTGCGTTCGGGAAACTGTAATAGTACAGCTCGGCGAAAGTTTTCGTAATTGCTCTATTTCATAATCCATCAGACAGATATCAGAGACCAGTGATATAAATCACTGGTCTCCGAGACCGATCAGTAATGCAAATTCAATGCACAAAGTTGTCGGCACCTTTACATGTTCATCATCATGCATAATATGGCGTTTGTTGCATAGATGTTGTCACTAAAATTTGCATTAATGGCAACGCCGTGTCTGGCTGCAGCCACTCGGAGATCCATGCTTATGCACAATGGAGTTTCTTCCCGTAGGAGGAAGTGGTTCCGCCGGGAATTATCTGTGAAATTCGGATTGAATTCCAGTTATGTGAGGTTTAGCCAGCTTGTCTTACATCGAGGGTTATGCAGGCTGTGAATGAATTGATATCACGGAAGGTACATGTGTGCTACCGGGCAGGAGGCTTCTGAAGTCAACCATATTGTTTTGGTGTGCTAAGCGAATTCTTCATTTGGTTCTTCGATGCGGTAGGCCGCCGGCTACCGATTGTTTTTGTTGGTTGGCTCTCTTGGGGACTGTTTCGACGGTTATGGTTTGTTTGGGCGCCATGTTGAGATCGACATAGCTGATGGGCAATTCTTCAGCCGTTGTGCCTTGGCGCGCGGGGATGCGTTGCCCATTGACCCAGAGCTGGCCAGTGATGCCAGGGAATGCTGCCCTCCATGTGATAGACGCGCCTGATACATTTGTGAGCGTAGAGCTATTGTCTTCGTCATGACGTAGATCGATTAAGTTGCCTCGGACGCTCAGACTCTGCAGGCGCGCCCAATGCACACATTTTGGAAGTCGGGGCAATGTTTCAATGACTACGTTGCGACTCAGTGAGCCTTGGCCGGTCTCCAGTGGTCGGACTTCCACACCCATCATGCCGCTGACAATGGCGCCAACAACAGCGTATGAAACCTCCGGATACTCACGTCGCTTGCGGTTGGGCCGCGACAGATCGAGAATCTGTTCATAAGCTTCGTCGGGTGCGCCGTAGCGGAAGAGGATTTCTGGCCGGTAGCTCTGCTCTTCAATCCCCGTCTGAGTATCTTTGGTCAAGCGGATTAATTTCGTTCGTGCGCCCTGGCGCTGTGCCACAGAAGTGGCAGCATTGAAGTACAGAACAAACTGATCGCCCGATCCAAAATTGCTTCCATCTTTGCGCAGGAAACCATAATAGTGGTGTCGCTGACTATTCCAACCGTGCGTGGCGAGTAGGTGCGCAACCCTGGTCGCCTGCTGTGTAGGTGGAGTTGCTTCGTTTTGCATGTGCAATAGTTCATTGTAAGAAATCAGCGCGCGATACTCGGCGGCTAGAAGGTCCGTACCTAGATTGAAGTCAGCACGGCCTTCGGTATAGCTGGGGATGCCGCGTGACGTTACGAATTTTCCTGTGTCCAGGCGCTGGTTCAAAATGCGTTTGCGCGTGATCACTTGGTCAGGATGGAGCTGCCAGCGGTCCAGATAATCGGTAGCGACATGCCGATAGAAGTTACGGAAGATAGGACTGGCGATGTAGTCCTCATCGCCTGTCCACATGTAGAGCCGCAGCGCCGCGTGCATCACGTCAAAAGCTGCTGGCAGGTTATACCAAAAATCGTTGTCGCTGACGTAGTCTGCGGAAGAGGCGCCGCCTTGGCGGTCGATCTCCCAGAAGGGTGTCCAGTCACGGCTTTCTGCCATGCTGGAGGCAAACAGACGCAGCATGGTTTTGTTCTGGACGGAAAGTCCCAGAGCCTCAGCTCCGAGCGCCTGATGTGAGACATCGCGCATGCAGAAGGCATTGCGTCCTGGCAGAGCCGCTTCATAAAAGTTTTCCACCGGCGGAGCACTGGTAAAAACGTAAGCTTGAGCCTGATCTTTGGCCCAAGTGAAGGCCTCTTGCAGAACAGTATTTGAGGCGGTGAATGCAAGTGGTGCGCTGGTGTGCGCGTTACTCTGTGCGGCAAGCAGACTGGCTGGTGCGACAGCATAGCAGACTAGCAGAGGCACAGCCGCTCCTTGCAGACACCTTGAAGCGTACGCTAACAGTGAACGGCTGTAGCCGAGAAGAGCGAAGAACCAATAGGCAAGCACAGACACAAAAAGCTCCTGATTCTCTTCGGGCGGAAGCTGGTCCGCTTTCATGCCGTTTCCAGAATCTTTTCCGAAGAAGTTCTTTCTTGATACTCTCGTAGGCTAGTGGGGTAGAGCATAATTTTCCAGTTGCCGAGGGGATAACGGAATAAGCCCTGCAAAATCATGACGCATGTAACGCGTTTTGACCACGTTACACGCTACGTGGTACGTTTTGCCCGAGCAAGGCAGGGAGAATATTGATGACACATCCAATAACACAAGACAAAAAAGATGATGTGCATCCCGAGCAAATTGCGACCGAGCACGAACTGATTCAGAAGATTCTTCGCTCGGAGTCGTTTCGTAGCGCGCAGATGCTGCAGCATCTGTTGCTCTATTTGGCTGAGAACGCCAAGGGCAACGAGAGCGGGTCACTTAAGGAATACGCTATTGGTGTTGAAGCGTTGGGGCGCAAATCCGATTTCGATCCCAAGGTTGATCCCATTGTGCGCGTGCAGATGCACCGCCTGCGCCAGAAGTTGGGGGAATATTATCGGAACGAGGGTGTAGCGGATGCACGAGTCCTGGAGATTCCCAAGGGTCAGTACGAACCTGTCTTCCGTAGTGCAGTCATCGCATCTGCAAGTGAGGCTCCCGAACCAGCCGAGCAGCAGCACTCTGTAGAGGTTGCAGAATCGCACGTCCGTCGTTTGCAGGTCAGTCGGCCTTTTTTTCTTGTGGTTGTCGCGTTTGCTTGTGGTGTTTTCTCTACCTGGTTTTGGATGAAGACCTCCGGAGGGCTGACTACACCAGATGACACGCCGGCGGCGGTGCGTACCTTCTGGAGCCAGTTCCTAGGTAACGACAAGGCCCCAATCATCGGCTATCCCGATGCAGTTTTTCTGCTGGATGAGTCCAACGATCTCTTCCGCTTCCGCCAAGGTGCAACCGATCAGCGGGGCTCGCTGGTGACCGCAGAAATTGTGCAACAGGATGCGGCCAATCCGCAGTTGGCCACCAAGGCCGGACCTTTATATTACGAGAATGGCTATACGGGGACGGGTGAGTTGGAGAGCGTGGCCATGTTGAGCTCCTTGTTTGCTTCGTTGCATACCAAGCCCACGATCAAGAGCAGCCGCGATATCACAATGGCTGACTTTGAACAACACAGCGTGATTCTGCTGGGCTCGCCTTTCCAGAATCCAGCGGCAGCGCAGTTGCCCGAGGTGGGTGATTTTGTTTTCGACAATCCAGATGCCCATCGGGAGCTATGGCGTGGGCGCATTGTCGATCAGCATCCTGGCAACGGATCTCCGACTGTCTATCAGACGGTGCGTGATGCGCAGACAGGTGTTCTCCGGCAGGACTATGGACTGATCTCCATCCGCCAAGGGGTAGCACCTGGTCTGCATATTGCTGTTCTGGGAGGACTCGACACCAGTGGCACGCATGGCGTTGCTCGCTATGCCATCTCGCGCAGCGGCACAGAGCAGATGCAGGCGGCCATGACCGCGTTGCTGCAAGGGAAGGCCAGCGGTTTCCAGGAACTGCTCCGGATCAACCTGCAAAAAGGGTATGAAGTCCACGATACGCAGTTGGTTACCAGTCGCGTGGCGAAGGGCAATTCCGCCTCAACTTCTGGTGCGCATTAGCGTGGGGTTCTGAAGTTGTGTGAGAGAACAATGGGAGATCCTATGCTACCTGCAGTGGGGTACTGCATGCAGATACCTGCGGTGTAGCCAACTCCTTATATTGCTATGTTTGGGCTGTTAACAAGGTTACCGAGAACGTGGTAACGCACGGCGTAAATCTAATGTTTTCAATATTTATCTGCTTTGGCAACACCTCCGTATCCCTCCGTTACTCGACTGCATTCTCTTCAATGCCTAGGCTCACATACCGAAAGGCTGTTGCAGGTTGTGCGTCTCATCTCGACCCAGACAGCGGTCTTTCGATTGTCCATTTGGCAGTTCTCAGAGGTCAGTCAAAACCTGGAGAGGAAGAAAAATATGAAGAACAGAAGTAGAACCCTGCTCGGGAAGATGATGGTACAAAGCAGCGTGTTGCTAATAGCGCTATGGTTTGTTGCCGTACTGGGCTGGGCACAGTCCATTGACGGAAGAATTCAGGGTACGATTACCGATGCTTCCGGGGCCGCCGTTCCCAAGGTCGAACTCAAGGCGCGGAATCAGGCCACCGGCATTGTGTGGAGCAGTCGCACGGATGCACAAGGTAACTACACCTTTGCGGCTCTACCTGCAGGACTTTACACACTGGATGTGCAGACTCAAGGCTTCAAGACAGTTTCGGCTGCTGATAACGTGGTAACCGTCTCCGGTGTGACACGAGTCGATCTTGCGTTGCAGGTTGGTGAAGTGATCGAAAAGGTCACCGTCACGGCCACGGCACCAATTGTGGAAAGCACGGTTTCCGGTGCGGGCAATCTCATTGAGCAGCATCAGATCGATACGCTGCCCCTGAATGGAAGAATTTTCTCGCAGTTGGTACAGATCATTCCCGGTGCCATTCCGGGCGGACCATCGGGAGAAGAAGCCGAATCGTTGTCTGGAACAGGGTCGCGCTCGGCAATTTCGGCTAGCGTAAATGGTATTGCTGCCAGCGGAAATAGTTTCACCATTGACGGTGTCGCCAATGCCGAACCGCTCAACGGCTACATCAGTATTGCGCCTCCGGTTGAAGCCATTGAGGAGTTCAAGGTGCAGACCTCGAATCCCTCTGCGGAATACGGCAACTATAGCGGCGCGCGTGTGAATCTGACCATCCGCTCCGGAACGAATAACTTCCACGGCTCGGTGTTTGAGTACTTCCGCAATGATGCGCTGAATGCGAAAACATACTTTGCCAGTACTAAGGCGCCTTATCGGAGCAATCAGTTCGGCGGTACTTTCGGAGGACCGATCAAGAAAAACAAGGCTTTCTTCTTTGCCGATTTCCAAGGGTTGCCTTTGCGTTTGGGGCAGACTTACACGCTCGGTGTTCCCAATACCAACATGCTGAACGGCGTACTGACGCGCTCCGATGGCTTCCATGCCGAGTATGATCCCGATAATAACTTCCAGCCGTTTCTGGATCTGAATGGTCAGTCTTGTAACCAAGCCGGCAGCACAGAGTGTGTGGTTCCGAAGGCGCGATGGGATGCAATCAACAAGACCGTGCTCGGACTCTTTCCGCTGGCTGACAACATGACTAAGTCACCCTTGAACGGCAACAACTATGTGCGCAACGTTTCCAACGCAGAGAACCTCTACTCGATCGATGCGAAAGGAGATTACGATTTTGGCGTACATGGGCGCATTTTCGTGCGCGAATCGTATGCGCGGCGCGACTTCAACAAAGCATCGCCAGGCGACAATAAGTTCCTCTACACCGACCCGAATGCCCGCACTCGTAACCACAACGCTGTGATCGGCTATAACGTGGCCATCAAGCAGAATCTACTTGAAGAGATGCGCTTGGGCTACAACCGCTTCGATACGCTTGATTTTGGCAATGACTTTGGTACCAACGAAAACGGCATTCTTGGATTGGCCAACGCGGTGGTAACGGACTTCCCAGCTACCTCCGGCATCGCTGATTTTACTGCTGGAACCGGTATTGACGATCTCGGCACTGCCGGATGGACCGATGCACAGCGTGAGTCGCAGTACTTCAATGTCACCGAAGGCATCACCTGGATTCGTAACGCGCATACGTTCAAGTTCGGCTTCGACGGCCGGCGCTTGGAGTCTACGCTCACGAATCCTGACCAGACTCCGCGTGGACAGTTCAACTATTCGTCCAATCAGACCAGCAGCAGCGGCGTGGGCGGCGATGCATTTGCTTCCTATCTACTCGGTTATCCCAACCAGGTGCAGCGCGGTTTTGTAATCACCCGCCCCTACATCTGGACCTCCGAAGGCGGTGCTTATGCGCAGGATGACTGGCGCATCACTCGCAGCCTGACCCTCAACCTTGGCCTACGCTGGGAGTTCCTGACTCCTTATTCGGATAAGCTCAACCGCGAATCTAACTTTAACCTGACAACCGGCAAGTTCGACATTAGCAGCCCAACCAACAAGGTTCCCAACGTTGATACACGGAAGAATGATTTCGCTCCTCGTCTGGGCTTTGCTTATAGCCCCGACAAGACGGGCAAACTTGTTCTGCGCGGCGCTTTCGGTGTCAGCTACTACTCTGTTGGCGGCGCTATGTATGGTGGCACGCTCGAGCGCAACTTCCCTTATTTCCAAACCCTGAGTCTTACGGGACCCAACTCCTATCAACCGTTCTGGAAGGTTTCGCCCAGCGCCACGCTTTCGTACGGTGACCTGCCCTATACGTCGGTTACGCCACCGCCCAGCACGCCCACACAGCCAGTTGCATCCATCGCGCCTATTACCGGTGTGGTGCCGATCAACGTACCACGCAATCTGCGTCCTTCTCAGATTTTGATGTGGAACTTCGGTGCGCAGCGTCAGATTGGTGCCAACTCCGCCATCGAGGTCAACTACGTCGCCAGCCACGGAAGCTACCTCTATCGCTCCTTTAACCTGAACATTCCTTATACGCCCAGCGCTTCGGCGTTAGTTGACACCGCGCGTCCTTACTACGCGATTTCTCCGCTGACGCCTGAGATCGACTTCCGTGGTACCGATGGCGGCTCACGCTACAACTCCGTGCAGGTGAACTTCACGCATCGTTACGCAAATGGCCTACAAGCTTTGATCGCCTACACGTACGCGCACAACAAGAATAACTCCGGCGCCGGTCAGTTCTTCTTCCCCTGGAACGATTCGCTCAACTGGGGACCGAGCGGGCAGCGCAGCGTCTTCAACGCTAGCTGGACCTATGAGCTTCCGGTTGGCCGTGGCCGTCACTTTGTCAACAAGATCCCAACCGCTGCCGATGCTGTAATTGGCGGCTGGAACATCAACGGCATCGCCGCCATTCGCACGGGTACACCGCAGTCGGTCAAGTCGCTCAATAATACTCTGAATCTTGGTATCAGCAACCGCGCCAATGTCACCTGCTCGGGTGCCAGCTATCCAAAACAAGTGAACAAGTGGTTCGACACGAGTTGCTTTGCTGATCCTGCTCCGCAGACCTTCGGCAACGCCAAGAACGGAGCCCTTTGGGGACCTGGTGTGCAGAATTACGATTTGGCAGGTTCAAAGAACTTCCAGTTCGAGCGCTTCCGCACCGAGTTCCGCGCCGAGTTCTTCAACGCCTTCAATAATCCGCATTTCTCCAATCCAAATACCAGCTTCGGTACCGGATCGTTCGGCAAGATTACCAGCACCACACTCACTGCACGTGAAATGCAGCTCGGTGTGAAGGTCGTCTTCTAGAGCGGTGGAAGCACTGATTTACCCGAACGGCCCGGATTCCTATTGCAGGGATCCGGGCCAGGTCTGCATGGGTTTTCCTGTGCGATCCCCAGCTTCGTGTGCATTGCGCGCTGCTGGAGACGGAGGAGAGAACCACTGCACGAAAATCATCCAACAAGGAGATCGAATTGCAAAGTCGCAGGGACTTTCTTGCGGCATTCGCCGCGGCAACACTGACTCTTGGTGCAAAGCATGCTTCTGCAGAACTACAACAACTTCCGGAACGGATGAATCTTGTCCCCACTGCACCCTCCGGTGTTCCGAACTACTGGTGCACGTGGGCGGCACAGAATTATATATACGGCCAACATCTTCCTGCTCTAGATATTGCTGTCCTTGAAGGCGATTCTGGAGGCCGTTTAGCGCACGAGGCACTTGATGAAAATGTCTTGCTGGGATCTGAGGGATGGGCTCGCAAATTTTATCCTGCAATTCGTAACGATCTTCTTCTGATGCTTGACGATGGTTGGGAAAGTGGTGGCACGGCCAGCTTCGATCTCCATACGATCAAGTTTCCGTCTTTTCATGGTTCTTCACAGCAACGCCTATACGGCTTGCGTAGCGCTATTGAGCGACTAGGCTGGAAAGGCCTCGCGCTCTGGTGCCGCAATACGCCTGGCGGTGCAAAAGACGCTGAACTAGAATCCCTCAGCGTATCGGCAGGTATTCGTTATTGGAAGATCGATATCGGCGATCCAGCATTCCATCTTTGCCAGGAACGCAGGCGATTGCGGCTGCCTCTGACGCTCGAACACGTATATGGTGAGCTACCGGTTAACGGCGATTGGCGTAAGGATGGCCGCTTTGGTGCACAGCCATGGGACTCTCGCCGCATCCAAATTGCACGCGCCACCGATGTGTATCGTACCTACGACGTCACTTCAATTCTTTCATTGCCCACCACTCTCGATCGCGTCGCAGAGATTCTTCATACAACGGCTGGGCATGCAGAGGTAAGGGGCCTGCTCAATGTTGAAGATGAGGTCTATGTTGCTGCCGTTCTTGGCTGCACAATGGGCGTCATGCGGCACCCTATGTATGGCATGCGCACCGGCGCCGATCCAGATCTCTTTTTCAATGGCGCGCGTCGTGCCAAGCAGCGCCTGGACGAAGTGGTACGCGCGGTGCGCTGGCAGCGCATAGCCGCTCCCTTTGCGATGGGTGTTGGCTCTTTTGACGCCAGTTCCTCGATTCTCTCCGATAGCTGGCGCTTTGCTCCGGGGCAAACCTGGCAGCGCGAGCTCATTGGGCAAACAGTTGTGCAAGCGGCGCCCGCGGTGCTCGCGCGCAATCTGGAACTGCCTATTGTGACCGCAATCCATGAGCCCCCTTTTGTTTTTGCCGCGCGTTTTCCGAACGGCGCGGTTGCTGTCGGCGCACAGGAGCGTACTAGCACGGAGCGTGCCTGGCAAACACCAACCTGCAGCATTATGCTCAAGGTAAACGACGCTCCAGGCCCCTTCGGAATCTTTGGCAGTTTGGATCGCCTGACGCTGGTCTTTGACCGCGAGCTTGGCTCACGCCGTATCCTCGCGCAGGACTTAGCCGACGATCATCCTGTCGAGATCACACACTTGGTGCGCAGACAGGGAAGGGAATTACACTTTCCCAATACCGTGTTCCAGATATTCGGACGTCAGTCCGCTACGCCCAGTGATCTTTCTTCGCCGGCATTCGTTGTGGTGCTTGTCTAAACGTATCCTTTTGCCCATGTCCAGGAATCGATTAGTTTCCTGGACATTTTCATATGTGCGTTCATTGCGGTAACTTATCCTGTCAAAAAGAGTTGGAAAAGCGACAAACTCTTTCCCCGCGCGCTTGCAATGCCCAAATACTGTTTTGAAGGACACCCAGTCTGGTTGGTGGCGAAGATTGCGGGAACTAAAAAGTTGTACAGAATACAACGTCGCAGAATGCGTTTGTCATCCAGACACACTGCGCTGTTTGTTCGGTGCGCTCATTCCGGTCAGGCTGGGCATGCGATCGCGCATGAGTTCCACAAATGAGCGTAGCTTTGCCGGGTAGTAGCGGGCATATGGATAAACGATGTACACCGGCAGCGACGCCCCGCCCCATTCCGGGACCAGTTGCACCAGCCGCCCACTTGCCAAGTCATCTGCCACGATCCACGCGGAGATGATGCAAGCGCCCAGTCCGCTCAGCGCAACGGCGCGAAGTGCGTAAAGACTGTCCGTATAAAGCTTGGTCTTGATCGGTATACGACGCTCTTCGGCAGTCTGCTCATGGATCAGAAATGCTTCGTCGCGGTAGTACTGGCGCAACGCGACCCAGGGAAGTGTGTGCAGATCGTCGATGCCGATATGCGAATGCTCCTTGCCGCAGAGCGCAGGCGGTGCGACCACAATACGCCCAACCTCGGCAAGCTGGATTGCCACCGTATTGGGGTCTTCTGCAGCTCCAAGCTGTACCGCGCAGTCAATTCCATCGGTGGTGAAATTGGGATGAAGGTCGTGCAGAATCCACTCCACCGAGACCTCTGGGTAGTTACGCATGTAGTCCGAGAGTGGCGCAATCATTTGTTCCTGGCCAAAAGCATGGGGAACCACCACGCGCAGATGTCCGGTCGGTGTCATCCGCGAGCCGCGCACCTCCTCCTCTAGGGCGTTCCAGTCTTCAAGAAGGTTCTTGGCACGGGCGAAGAAGCGTTCTCCATCTTCCGTCAAACTCATAGCATGCGTCGTGCGTTGTACAAGTTTCAGTCCAAACCACGACTCGAGCATCTGCAGGCGCCTGCTTACGGTTGGCTGGGTAGTTCCCAGCCACCGGGCTGCAGCCGAAAGGCTACCGGTTTCCGCAATCCGTAAGAAAGTCGCGACCAATTCGACCCGGTCTGTCCCCATCTCTGTACGTTTTGTCATGCATTTAACGTATATCAGATTTGCGTGCAAGCCTACTATACATCCAATTTGGCTTAAATCAGAATGGATACATCTCTGGAAGGTGATTTCACGGATGACGCTCATTCAAATTGTACATAAAGCGCCCTCTAACAACACGACTGGGCGCCTGCCCCATTCCCTGATCCTGCTGCTGGCCTCCGGAGCCGGTCTGGCAGTCGCCTCACTGTATTACTCCCAGCCTGCGCTGGGGCTAATGGCTGCAGCTTTTCATATCAATGACCGCTTGATTGGCCTGATTCCCACCGTTACGCAGCTTGGCTATGCCGCTGGCGTTTTCTTTCTGAGTCCGCTGGGTGATCGCATCGATCGCCGTCGCATCATCCTAGTCAAGTCGGCTGCGTTGGTGCTAGCGCTTGCATTAACCGCTTGCGCCTCGAGCTACGGATTCTTGCTTGTAGCCAACGTGTTCGTGGGCCTTAGCGCAACACTGGCGCAGGACTTTGTGCCCGCCGCTGCCGCTCTGGCTCCTGCTCACCGGCGCGGCAGCATCGTTGGTACCGTCATGACTGGCCTACTGCTTGGCATCCTGCTTTCGCGCGTCGTCAGTGGCGCGGTTGCCGAGTGGCTGGGCTGGCGTACGGTCTATGGTCTTGCCGCGCTCACGGTGGTGGGTATTCTATTTGCGGCATGGCGTTTGCTGCCGCATTTTCCCGTTCACTCACAGCTTGGCTATCCCGCGCTTCTGGCCTCCATGCGTCATCTCTGGGCGCATCACATTGTTGTGCGTCGTTCAACTTTGGCGCAGGCCGCACTCTCTGTTGCCTTTAGCGCCTTCTGGTCCTCGCTGGCACTCATGCTGCAGCATACGTATCACTTGGGCAGTTCCATTGCCGGCGCCTTCGGGATGGCTGGTGCGGCGGGCTCTCTTGCCGCGCCTCTCGCGGGTCGCCTCGCTGACCACAAGGGACCACGCGCTGTGGCGGCCTCCGGTATCACCATTGCCACGCTTAGTTTTGCATCGATGCTTGCTTTGCCTGTGATTCCTTCAGCAGCACAGATCGTACTTCTTGCAGTGGCTGCAATTGGATTCGATTTTGGCGTGCAGGCAACCCTCGTTGCCCATCAAACCATTGTTTACGGCGCCGATCACACGGCTCGCAGCCGCCTCAACGCTCTCCTCTTCGCGGGCATATTTCTTGGCATGGCTGCGGGCTCGTCGCTGAGCGGTGTCGTCCTCTCCCGTTGGGGATGGACTGGTATCAGTATCCTCGCCGTTATCTTCTCGCTATTCGCACTTGCCATCTCCACATGGAGTCCTCGGTGTCATCGTAGCCGTCAGGCCTCTGCAAGTCTTCCTACCCTTCTGCAACCACGCAGATCTTGATCTGCTGTTCGTACGAGCCATCTTGCTGAATTAGCTCGCCTGAGCCATTGCTGTCTTCGGATCTCATGGCCGAGCTCAAGCTGTCTTCCGAACTGACTGGAGCTTTCCATGTGGATCGTCAAACTCGCGCTGAATCGTCCGTATACCTTTATCGTCATGGCGATTCTGATCGCTGTGATCAGTCCCATCATGATCTTCCGTACTCCAACAGACATCTTTCCGAACATCAACGTGCCGGTGATCGCCGTAGCCTGGACGTACAACGGAATGAACCCGCAGGAGTTCGAAGGCCGCATCACTTCGGTCTATGAGCGCGCGCTCAGCCTCACCGTCGACAACGTACAGCACATCGAGTCGACCACGCTCAACGGCATGAGCATCGTCAAAATCTATCTTCAATCTGGTGCCAGCATCGATCGCGCCAACGCACAGGTTACCGCCATCTCGCAGAGCATGCTCCGCCAGATGCCCGCTGGCAGCCTGCCGCCCTTCGTGATGAACTTCAACGCCTCCACCGTTCCGATCCTGCAACTCGGCGTTTCCAGCGACAAGATGGACGAGTCGCAATTGTTCGATCTTGCCAGCAACTTCATTCGCCCTCAGTTCTCCACCATTCCTGGAGCGGCCGTTCCGTGGGCCTACGGTGGCAAGCAGCGGCAGATCATGGTCAACCTTAATCCACAACAACTCCTCTCCAAGGGCCTGGCGCCCAGTGACGTGCTGACCGCTCTTCAAAACCAGCATTTGGTCCTGCCGAGCGGTACCGCCAAGATCGGCGAATTCGAGTACGATACTGTGCTGGATGGCGATGAAAAGACGCTTGAGGGACTCAGTAGCATTCCCATACGAACTGTGGGCGACTCTGTTATCTACCTGCGCGATGTTGCGACACTGGCTGACGCCTTCGCGCCGCAGACAAACGTGGTGCGTCAGAACGGTGCGCGCGCCACTCTTGTGACGATCTACAAAACCGGCGACGCATCCACGCTCGACGTGGTCAAGGGCATTCACGGCATCCTGCCACGCGTCGCGCAAACTCTGCCTGCCGATCTGCAACTGCGCTCGCTGGCGGATCAGTCCGTCTTTGTGCGCAGTGCGATCAGCGGCGTTGTCCGCGAGGCGCTTATCGCCGCCGGCCTTACTGCGGCCATGGTGCTCATCTTCCTCGGAAGTTGGCGCAGCACGCTCATCATTGCCGTATCCATCCCGCTCTCCATTCTTTCGTCGATCCTAGCGCTCTCTGCATTGCATGAGACGATCAACATCATGACGCTCGGCGGCCTCGCTCTCGCCGTCGGCATTCTCGTTGATGACGCCACCGTCGTTATCGAAAATATCAACCGCCTGCTTGAAGAAGGCGAGATTGCTGACCTGAAGCAAGCCATTCTTGAAGGCTCCAGGCAAATCTCCATTCCCGCTCTTGTCTCTACACTTTGCATCTGCATCGTTTTCTTGCCCATGTTCTTTCTCGATGGCGTTACGCGCTATCTCTTCGTGCCACTGGCCGAGGCAGTTATCTTCGCCATGCTTGCTTCGTATGTGCTCTCTCGTACATTGGTCCCCACGCTCGCCATGTACTTGCTGCGCATGCCGCGAGCCAACGTGCCGCACCCCACATCGTTCTTCGCCCGCGTGCAGAGCGTGTTTGAAACGGCTTTTGAGAAGCTGCGTGCTTTCTATTACGCGATATTGCAGCAGTCCGTTGCTGCGCGCAAGCGTTTCATTCCGGCCTTCCTCGGCGTATGTATGTTTGCGTTTCTGCTCGTTCCGTTTCTCGGTCAAGACTTCTTCCCCAACACGGACAGCGGCCAGTTCATTCTGCATATACGCGCCAAGACCGGAACGCGCATTGAGGAGACCGCGCGCCTTGTCGATCAGGTTGAAGCGACGATCCGGCAGTCCATTCCGCAACAAGAGCTTGGTAACATGATCGACAACATTGGCATTCCCTACAGTGCAGTCAATATGATCTACAGCCGTAGCGGTCTCACCGGATCAGCCGATGCTGATGTCATGGTTTCGCTTGTTTCCGAGCATGGAAAGGCAGATAGCTATATCCGCAAGTTGCGCCAGACACTGCCTTCTGTGTACCCGTCGGCGACTTTCTACTTCTTGCCCGCAGACATTGTGACGCAGATTCTTAACTTCGGTATTCCAGCGCCAATTGACATACAAATCGACGGCGCTGAGATAGACCGCAATCACGAGGTTGCCGAGAAGATGATGTCCGATCTACGTCATATTCCCGGCCTCGTCGACGTGCGCATCCAGCAGCAGTTTGACTATCCACGTTTCGATATCCAGGTGGATCGCACCAAGGCTGCGCAAAACGGCCTCACGGAAAGGGACGTAGCCAACAATACACTTACCTCGCTCAGCGGCAGCTTTCAGGTTGCACCCATGTTCTTTCTCAATGCGAAGAACGGCGTGCAGTATCCACTGGTGGCACAGACTCCGCAGTATCAGATTCAATCTGGTAATGATCTCGGCAACATTGCACTGAATGGAAGCAATGCCAAAAAGGCGCAGATTCTCGCCGATATTGCCAGCGTCAAGCGTACAGACGAGATGGCGTCCATCAATCACTACAACATCCGCCGCGTGGTTGATGTTTACGCCAACGTGCAGGATCGTGATCTCGGTGCGGTCGGACGCGATGTCACCCGTATCGTCAACGCGCATCGCGATAGTCTACCGCGCGGCAGCTTCGTCACCGTACGAGGTCAGTATGCCACTATGCGCTCGTCCTATCTCGAATTACTTGGCGGACTCGTCTTCTCTATCCTTCTTGTGTATCTGTTGATCGTTGTCAACCTGCAATCCTGGCTTGATCCCTTCATTATCATCATGGCGCTGCCTGCCGCGCTGGCCGGCATCGTGCTCATGCTGTTCTTCACTGGAACTTCACTGAGCGTCCCTGCCCTGATGGGCGCCATCATGTGCATGGGCGTGGCCACTGCCAACAGTATTCTCCTTGTCACCTTTGCGCGTGACCGTTTGGCCGCACATGGAGACGCAATTCTTGCTTCAGTCGAAGCAGGTTTTACTCGTTTCCGTCCTGTACTCATGACCGCACTGGCCATGATCATCGGAATGGTGCCGATGGCGCTTGGTTTCGGCGACGGTGGCGAGCAGAATGCGCCGCTGGGTCGTGCAGTCATCGGCGGTTTGATGGTGGCAACTTTCGCCACGCTTCTCCTCGTTCCGTCGCTCTTTGCGCTCTTTCACCACAGCCATCATGCTATTGCCACTCCCGCTGCCGAATAAACGCGCCGCCATCACAGACTTGAAGAAATGAGGATTGAAATGAATCACCCGGAGAACAAGTCGGATCTGAATCGCCCCGGCAAGTCTCGCGTACCGCGCGGTGCGCAGGTCGTAGCTGCTGTCGCAACTGTTCTACTACTGGCGGGTCTCACCGTCCGCATGTACCAGCGCAGCGCGCATATTCACATTCTTGCTGCGGAAACCGAGCAAAATGCAGCCATGCCTGTGCACGTCCTTCTGCCCGCGCCCAACGGCAATGCGCAGGAGTTGATCCTGCCTGGCAACGCGCAGGGCTTCAATGATACGCCGATCTATGCGCGCACCAATGGCTACATCAAACGCTGGCTCGTCGATATCGGTGCCGAGGTCCATCGTGGTCAGCTCCTTGCCGAGATCGCTACGCCTGAAGTCGATCATGAGCTGGACCAGGCTCGCGCTGATCTTAAGACTGCCACGGTCAACACTGCCATGGCGCAAATCACCGCCACGCGTTGGCAAGGCTTGCTGCAAAAGAATGCGGTGTCTCATCAGGAAACCGACCAGGCGGTTAGCGATCTCAACGCTCGCCGCGCTACGGTTGAATCCATGCAGGCTAACGTGCGTCGGCTTGAGCAGTTGCAGTCATTCGAAAAGGTCTATGCGCCGTTCAGCGGCGTCATCACTGCGCGCAACATCGACATTGGCTCGCTGATTGCCTCTGGCCCCACCGGCGAAACGAAGGAACTTTTTCATCTTGCTGTTGCTGATCGCATTCGCGTCTATGTCTCTATTCCTGAAGCGCAGGTGAACGTCATCCATCCGAGCACACACGTTTGGCTTACCCTCGATGAGTTTCCCGGCCAGCGTATTGAAGGCACGATTGCCCGCGACGCGCACGCCATCGATCCAGCATCACGCACCTTGAATGTCGAGGTGGACGTCAGCAATGCTGACCGGAAGCTGCGCCCTGGTGCATACGTCATCGCGCACTTTGCAAGCCCGAAGAGCGTCGCATCGCAATCGGATTCGCTGCTGATTCCTGCTAACGCGTTGCTGTTTCGCGCTGAAGGTCCAGAAGTCGGCATCCTGCGGAACGATCAGGTTCTTCTACGCTCTGTTACCATCGGCCACGACTTCGGCAGCACATTGGAAATTGTGCACGGAATTGCAGCTGGCGATAGAGTCATTCTGCATCCTTCCGATTCGCTCACGACCGGAACGGCGGTCAAGGTTGTTTCAGTAACCGACGGGAGGACGAAATGAAGACGGTAGACATCGCAGTCTTTCTTGCACTGACCATCGCACCTGCGCTAGGCGTGGCACAAGCTGTGCAGCCGCCGGTCAGTGCATCCTACAAGGAAGTGCAGTGGCTTTCTACACAAACGCTTGCACCCGCCACTAACTCTGACTGGTGGATGCTCTACCACGATACGCGTCTGAATGATCTGGAGCAGGAACTTGGCGCGTCGAACTTGGAGTTGAAGGTGGCCGAGAGCCGTTTTCAGCAAGCACGTTCTTTGATCCGCATGAATCGTGCCTCTGAGGTTCCGACACTCGCAGTCACACCGTCCATTAGCAATGTGCGTGATTCCACAAATCGTCCGTATTTCAGCCGGTCGATGGCCAACAACGGCAGTGGCGACTTTGCTCTGCCCTTCGATCTTTCCTACGAGGTCGATCTGTGGGGGCGCATTCACAAGATGGTCGCTGCCGCGCGCGATCAGGCGCAGGCTAGCGCTGCGGATCTGGCTAATGTACGCTTGATCTTGGAAGCTGAGCTCGCATTCGATTACTTCGACATCCGCGGTGCCGATGTCGAATCCGTGCTGTGGCGGCAAACGATCGCCACACGCGAGCAGATGCTTTCCATGCAGCAGGATCTCTTTAATGGCGGTGCAATTCCGCAGGACGATCTGTCGACGACCAAGGAAGACCTTGAGGCCTCTCGTGTTAGGCTCCAAGAGATCGTTCGCCAGCGCGCACAGGATGAACATGCTATCGCCGTGCTTATAGGCAAAGAGCCTGCTCAATTTGCTTTGCCTGCCGAAGACTCCCTGCCAGTCAACATTCCAAATCTCTCTGCCGGCGTCCCGAGCGTGCTGCTCGAGCGCCGCCCAGATATTGCTTCACAGCAGCGTCTCATGGCAGCGGCCAACGAACAGATTGGTATAGCGCGAACCGCTTACTATCCTTCTTTCATGTTGAGTGCGCAAGCTGGCTTTGAAAGTACCTCTATTTGGAACTGGATGAACTGGCCCAGCCGTTTCTGGTCCATTGGCGGGCAAATTACTCAAACGCTCTTCGACGGTGGTCATCGCAAGGCAAACGCTTCCCTCGCACAGGAGCAGTATGAGGCTACTGTGGCCAACTACAGACAAACCGTTCTTCTTGCTTTTCAGGAGGTCGAGGACCAACTCGCAACGCTGCGAGATCTGAGTGTTGAACGTGATCATCAATCAGCGGCTACGCACGAGGCCGAGCAGCGCTTTTCGCTGGCTTCCGCGCGTTATGAAGGTGGCATCGGCAGCCCACAGAGCGTTTTCAGTGCACAGTTGCAGATCTACGCTGATCAACTTGCTCTCACTGACCTGCATCGACGTAGACTGCAGGCTTCGGTCGGCCTGATCAAAGCAACTGGAGGCGGCTGGAACAATGCACGGCTCGCAGCAGTTCATTGAATGAGTTCATTTTAGTGCCCTGGTGCAGAATCCTCCGCATCTTGTGCTGTGGGTCGTTGCATCAGAAATGGAAGTGGGATAAGCAGCAAGACCATAGCGCCCATCAGCCAAAATGCATTGACGAAGCTGAGGACATTGGAGTGGAGGTCGACTTGTTGTGAGAGTTGCGCGAGCGCACGGTGGGATGCTTCAGTCGCACCTACGCCCGTGCTCCTGAGACTCTGTGTCATGCCTGCCAATTGACGTTCGAAAAAAGGATTTGCGTGAGTGGCATGCGTCGCGAGAGCTGTGCGGTGTACTTGTCCCTGACGGGCGATGAATGTATTGAGAACGGAGACGCCAATTGCACCGCCGAGATTGCGTGTGAAATTGCTGATGCCTGACACCTGGTTGAATTTGTTTCTCGGTACCCCAACGTAGTTCAGTGTACTGATCGGGAGGAAAATCAACGGAATGCCGATGACCTGAATGACGCGGTACATCACGAGTGTCCCAAAGCTTAGGCCCAAGTACAGATTCGTAACGTGAAAAAGTCCAAAAGCGGTGAGAGCGAATCCGCTTGCAATGATGATACGCGGATCGTATTTCCTTGCAAGGATGCCTGCGATAGGCATCATGACAGCAAGCGCCACTCCCCCGGGAGAGATTGCGAGACCGGCCAGTTCCGCGGTATATCCCATGTTGTTTTGAAGGAATTGGGGAAGCAGAATCGTGCTACCGTTCAGCACCATCCCCAGAATGAAGCTGAACATGATTGCCGTACCAAAGTTTCTCTTTCCCAGTAGCCGCAGGTCCATGATTGGGTCGGGGTGTGTAAGCTCGCGCACCACCAATGCCGCCAGGAAGACGAGAGCCGCGACAAAACTGACCAGAATGGCGTTTGACGCGAACCAGTCCTTTTCCTGGCCTTTATCGAGTACAAACTGCAGAAGACCGATTCCGACAACGATCAAGGCAATACCGATGTAATCGACATTCGCTTGACCACTGCGGCGCTCGCGCAGATACGCCGGATCGTGCACCACTCTTTGGGTCAAGAAAAGCGACAGAATGCCAATTGGTACATTGATGAAGAAGATCCAGTGCCAACTGTAGTTGTCAGTGATCCACCCGCCGAGAGTCGGGCCGATTGCCGGTGCAACAACAACCGCCATTCCGTAAATAGCGAATCCCATCCCACGCTGTTCAGCGGAAAACGTGTCCGCGAGAATGGCTTGCTCACTCGGCTGTAAACCTCCGCCGCCCGCGCCTTGAAGAATGCGGCAAATGACGAGCATAGGAAGGCTCGTGGAGATCCCGCAGAGAAATGAACTGAGCGTGAAGATCGTAACGCACAGCATGTAGAATCGCTTTCGTCCAACAACTTTCGACAGCCAACCGCTCATGGGCAGAACAATTGCGCTTGAAACTAGGTAACTTGTTAGGACCCAGGTACTTTCCTGCGAACTTGCGCCCAGTGTGCCGGCGATATGCGGGAGCGCGACGTTAGCGATGGATGAGTCCAACACCTCCATGAAAGTCGCCAGGGTCACGGTCATGGCAACAACCCAAGGATTCATGGTTGGAGAGGCAATAGACAATGAGTGTGAAGTCGTATCAGCCATAGTTTAGTCCAAATGCACCTTTGGCCCTACCGACATCCCGGGACGGAGTTTACCAAGATCTTTCTGATCCCTATTAAGCCGGATACGTACAGGCAACCTCTGGACGACCTTTACGTAATTGCCCGTGGCATTTTCGGGTGGTAATACGCTGGCTCTCGAACCGGTAATAGCCGGCAGGGACTCGACATACCCCTGGAAATCCTTTTTCAGCGCGTCGACATATATGCGGACAGGCTGGCCAGGGCGCATCCTGGCAAGCTGGGTTTCCTTGAAGTTCGCCGTTACCCAGAGATCGTTGGTCTGCACCACCATGAGCAATTGCTGTCCAGCCGAGACGCGTGCGCCTATCTCCGCACTGCGTTGCGTCACGATACCGCCGATTGGAGCCACAATTCTGCAGTAGCTGAGGCTAAGTTTTGCCTTGTCGAGGTTTGCTTGTGCCGCCTCACGGTTAGCTTCTTGGCTCTTGATATCCGCGGCGCGGATAGCAACCTGTAGCGGTGCGCTGCGCTGAGCCTGATCAAGTTTTTCGCGCTGTTGATCGAGTTGTGCCGCGCGCTGTTCGACAGTCTTCTGCGCAGACGCTAAATTGGACCTGTTTGCGGCAACCGTCTGAGCTTGGGCCGCTGCGGTAGCGCGATACTGATCGTAGTCCGCGCGCGAGACTTCCTTTTTCTCATAGAGAATTTGGTAGCGATGAAAGCTCGCCTGGTCTCTCTCGTTGGTCGCTTCCGCTTCCTTTAGCCTTGCCAATGCGGCGTCGAAATCGTGCTGAGCGGCTGATAAGGCTGCCTCAGCGTTGGTCACTTGGGCCTTCTGCGAAATTACGTCCGCGTGGTTTGAAATCTGAGTTATCGGCAGGTTCGGGTGGCTTGCTCCCAACTGAGCTGTAGCCTGATCGAACTGTGCCCTGGCTTGATCCAGCGCTACCTGGTTATCAGCCGGGTCAAGTTCAATCAGTATCTGTCCAGAGCCCACCACGGCATTGTCATCCACATAGACGGAGCGGATGGTTCCATCCACGCGCGCTGCGATTGGGTTCAGGTGACCGTCGACCTGGGCATCGTCTGTCTCCTCGAATTGGCGCGAATAGAGATACCACCCCAATCCAACTCCCACTAGAACAACCAAAGCGATTGCCACGATGCTGCGATTGATTCTCCGCAGTCCTTGTGTGCTGTCATCGGTTTCGTGCTGCGTACGGGTTTCGGTGTCAGCGTTCATCTCAGTTCCTCTTAAACAGGTCAGTAATGGCCTTCTCGCCTTCCCCGATTGCACGGGCGAGCGAAACGTGAGCCAGATATTGTGAAAACAGTGCACTGATATAGTCGCTGTCCGCTGCCGCGAGCGACTGCTGTGCATTCACGAGTTCGATCGAATCGGCGATTCCAACGGCGAAGCGATCTTGAGATTGCTTCAGATTTTCAAGAGCAAGTGTACGGTTGCTCTCTGCCGTGCCAACCTGATCGCCGGCCACAGCCAAGTCGGTCAATGCGTTGCGCACGTCCAGTTCGACGACTCCGCGTTGATCGGCAAGTTCCGCTCTCCTCTGCTTGACTGTTGCATCAGCCTGCAAAGTGTCAGCTTGAACTCGGCCACCTTGGAAAATTGGGATATTGATCGTTGCAGAAGCCTGAAACACACCGTTTCCATGATTGGGATTCATCCCTTGTATCCCGTATTGGCCTGCAATCGAGGCAGAAGGAAGATATTCAGCTCCTGCCGCTTTTCTGGCCTCTTGGGCAGCACGCAATTGTGCTTCCGCAGCTTTGATATCTTGCCGTTGGGCCCATGCACGTCGGATAGCGTCCTCTGTCGATAGGGATTCGGAGCCGAGCGGAGTCAGCCTTTCCGCAATACGGATGTCGAGACCGAGCGGTAAGCCAATCAGCCGGGCTAGCTGGAATTTCAATTTGCTCAAACTGCCACGTTGAGCACGCAGCCGCTGCTGCTCCGTCTGCAACTCGACCAAACTCCGATTGGCTTCGATGAGCGCCTTGTTACCTGCATCGACCTGCGCCTGGGCCTGTCGATAGCCGGCCTGCGCGTACTCGACTTCAGCCTGCTGCGCTTCGACTTCGGCTGTCATCGCCATGATCTGCAGATAAACACCTGCTACTGCCAGAACTACCTCATCGCGCGACTGTTTCACACTCATCTGTGCTGCACTGAGTGACGCATTGGCCGATCGCAAGTTGTGGATCGCAGTCAAATCGAAGACGCTTTGTTGAAGAGAGCCATGCAGGTCGTAATAGTGGAATGGGCCTACAACACTGGGGAATTGGAAGGGCAGAGAGCTCCCAAAACTGCCGGCGCTGAAACCTTCTGCTGCAAGATTGACCTTTGCCGCATTCTCCGAGGCGCTGCCACTGATGTTGGGCAGCAATGTGCTGCGCGCCTGAAGTCGTTCCGCTCTAGCACGGGTCGATGTAGCGTCCGCCCCGATGATGCCTAAATTGGTTTCCAGGCCACGACGGACGGCCTCCACAATCGTGAGCGTGATGGTTCCTGATGGGTGGTCAGCGCCCGGCACGCTCCCACTATAGATTCCCTGAACAGCGATCCCCGTGTTGACCGTATTCACGCTCGTTCCAGGCGGTGGACTCACGGATTGTTGTACCACGGCCGCAGGGGTGCCTTGGCGACCAGATGAAGGTAACTGAATCACTCGGGACGAGACACTCTGTGGCGACGATTGTCCCCAGCAATTCCAAGACACTGTAACGAGAGCGACAGCGCTCGCACACTGCAACAGACACGTCCGACAGGGGAAAAACATAAGTCTTCCCCATGGCAAAACCATATAGATGATCCTCTCTGCGGCTGACGGGCAGTCTCGAGTACTCCCGAAGCTCTATGCAATCTGACAATCTTGTGAAACCCGGTATTGCGGACGGCCTCGCTCGGCGGGGCACTTGCTAACGGTTCCACATTGTGTCAGTCTATACCTACTAGCCAGTATATTCCTACTGGTACGAATATTTTGTTTTACAGGAGCCACGATGATCCTAAATTCCGCCTTCAGCCGACTCGTTTGCACTCTCATTCTCCCGATCGGGTTCGGAACCTTCACACAAGCGCAAATTCAGTCCTCACCCGCAACAAGCCAGCGTTCTGGCGTCGCAGCCACATGGAGTGCCGACGATGCCACGCATGTGTTTGGAATGCCTGAGATTAAGCCACACAAAAAGGGAACATTGACCCTGACCACGGAGGCCCTAAAGTTCAGCGGTAAGGGGACGGAGGCTTCTATTCCGCGGGACTCCATCACCGCCGTCAGTGCCGGGAACGAGAGGGTAGAGCTCTGGGGTACACCGGGACGGCTCATGCGGATGGCCATCCCAAACAATGGCGGATTGGTGATTGCCGCCTTCGCACATCATCAGATCGACATGCTTACGGTCGAGTTTAGCGATCGCCGCGGCGGGGGTCATGCAGCGACCTTTTTCCTCCCGAAGGACGAAGCATCCTTGGCGGTTCAACGTTTTGCCTTGGAGCATGGTGAAGTTGAGCCGCGGCAAGACTCTGTCTGCAACGGGACGGCCACGGAAGCGCACAGCATTCTTGTTGCGACGCCAAACTGGGAAAGTGTAGATGTTCCGGAAGCCTATCGCGGGCTCCTATACGAGCATGTTGTCGAGCGCATTCAGAAGGCGAAAGAAATTAGCCATCTTTACCGATCTGGAGAGAGAATGGAACAGACATCCTCTTGCCCGCAATACACTCTCAAGCTTTCGGTGACCGCCTTCAAAGAAGGAAGCTCTGTAAAGCGCGCAATGTACGGGCCAGTAGGTATGTTCGTGGGCACCACCCAGATGGTTTTCAATGTCGAGTTGGTCGACCGAATGGGAGCCGCGAACTTTAAAAAAGAGGTTAAGGCAACTGTTCGTGGCGAATCTGAAAGTACCAATGTCGCGGACAAAGTGGCGAAAAGCATTGCCAAGGATTGTGGGAAGACAATCAAGAAGAGCTATGCGGCCACAATTCTGTCGGATAGACCGCAAGCACGCTAGGGAGAGTTGCATTGAGTAAAACATCGGTGTCGGAACTGGAAAGTGAATCGAAAATCAAGCTCAGCAAACACGAAATTCGAACTCAGGAGACACGGTCTCTACTTCTGAAAGCAGCGGAGACCGTATTTATTCGCTACGGTTACGAAGGAGCAGACCTGAACGACATCGCCGAGCTTGCGGAAAGGACTAAGGGCGCAATCTATGGTCACTTCAAGAGCAAAGAGGACATTTTTCTTGCGTTGGTTGCAGAGCACCGGGAGCAGTACAGAGAAAAGATCACGAAACTTCTGTCGGACGATATAGACAAAAATGTCAGGGTGATGCGTCAGTTCGTATTGGAGCTTGCAGAGGATGATAAATGGGCGCTGCTTCAACTCGAATTTAAGCTGTTCACTCTGCGTCATCCCGAAACCAAAGTCCGGTTCCAGCAGTTCTACGCCACGTCACATGCAGAGCGAGACACGATCTACGCGAAGCTCTTTGGGCCGCCTCGGAAGACCAAGAATAAGGTCAGTCGAGGGTTGGCGTTGCACTCTCTTGTTGCCATGCTCTCCGCCCTCCTTCTGGAGGCGGAATTTGAACCGGAGCTTATGTCCAAGGCGGCCATTCGGACCCTTATCGCGAGCGCTTTTGATTGCCTCTTTAGCGCGTGAATGTAGAGCCTAACTACGGTGTGCCGAAATCGCGTGCAGGTCTTCCCGTACGCGTTGCGGTTCCTTGTCCAGGGGCTGGTTAGGCTCATCACGAACGCCATCCAACGCGTTTTCGGGATCAGCATCCAGTTCGGCGAACAGGCTATCCAAATTCTTCTGAGCCGGCCCCATGGTCGCAACTAACTCGAGTGTCTTGCGTGAGGCTTGCTTGGAAGTGAGGCTGTGGACGAGAACCTCGGCTATCTGGCTTCGCGCAACGGCCCCATCGCTGGAGTTACCGGCTTTGCGAGTGTCGCCTTGGAGAAACTCAAGGTGGTGCTCACTAGGCCCGTTGTAATCGAACCATCCGGGACGAACGATGGTGTAGGGAAGACCGCTGGCCCGAACAAGCCGTTCGCCGCGGCGCTTCCAGTCGTGAGACTCGGTCGAGCGGTTGTAAGAAGTCGCTCGGTTGGTTACGCCGATGGCGGTCATTAGGGCGATGCGGACCTTCCGCGAGCCAAGCGCCGCAAGCATGTTGCGAACGCCGCCGTAATCGACGGTCTCCGAGCCAACCTTTCCACCACCGTCCGATCCATGCGTAAAGACGATGCCCTCGATACCTTCGACGGCCTTGGAAAGCGTCTCGGGGCGGGTGAGATCGCCGACGGCATACTCGGCCTTCGCCGGGAGACGGCGCGCCTTTTCTTGACTGCGTACAAGCGCGCGCACAGCATGGCCTTGCTTCAGTGCTTCTTCAACGACGAGCCCGCCAATGCTGCCGGTCGCACCCACAACCAGGATCTTCATGAAGTCTCCTTCTAATCGATCTTCCAGTTCACATCCGCGCTACAGCGGAGCGGCTTCATCCACGCAGCGCAATCCGTTCAGCGTCCGCGGATATCCGATGAACGGCAAGAGCTGCGTCAGCACATCGATCAGCCGCGCACGGCTGTTGCCGACGTGCAGGTTGGCGACGATGTGCCCCTTCACTTGCGATTCGCATCCGCCGAGGGCTACAAGCATACTGAACGTGAGCAATTCGCGGGTCGGCAGATCGATACCGCTTCGCGAAACATGATCGCCGAAGCAGTTGGCGGCAAGAAAGCGGTGAATGTGTTTCTGGTCTTCCGGCGAGGATGCAAGAAACTTGCGGAGCCCCTCCTCGCCAACGATTTCTTGCTGTACGGCGTACCCCTTTTCGGCGCGAGTCTCCGGCGTAGTGGTAGACTGCCCCGGCAGCGGCAGACTCACACCCTTCTCCTTCAGCGCTTCGTTGGTCTCACTCAGAAAATCGAAGACCTTCGCCATCCCAACGTAAGGAACCGCTTGATAGACGATCTCCTTGATCTCGGTGGGTGTAACGCCGACGGTGAGCGCAGCGCCAATCATGACGCGGTATTCGCGCACGGCCTGGCAAGCAATCATCGCGGCAAGTTGAACCATCAGCCGCGTTCGGATGTCGAGTTTGCTGTCACGCAACACTTCGTCGAAAGTGAAGTTGTCAAAAACATCGATAAGTTCCGGATCAGTCACCGCCAGCGTCGATACGTGACCGGGAAACAGTGCTTCGTGATTCTTTTGTGCCTGCGCGTTCGGAGCCATGCTCAGTTCTCCATCATCAAATTGAATGTCTCAAGGGCGAAGGAGGGCTTTAATGGCGCGTCGCTCGTCCATGGCGCAATAGCCCTCTGCGACCTGGTTGAGGGGCAGAATCAGATCGAACACTTTCCCCGGATTGATTTTGCGATCCCACACCAGCTTGATAAGATCCGGCAAATACCGCCTCACCGGCGCGGGGCCGCCGTGGAGCCGCACAACAGAGAAAAATAACTGCTGCATATCAAGAGTGGCTCCATGGGGCACACCGACGTAGCCGATCGACCCGCCGGGGCGAGTAGATCGGATCGCCTGCATCATGGATTCTTGCGTACCAACGCACTCAAGAACCGAGTCGGCGCCGATGCCGCGGGTCAGTTCTTTGATCTTCGCCACTCCGTCATCCCCGCGTTCCGTGACGATGTCAGTTGCACCAAACTCCCGCGCAATCTGCTGACGCTTCTCATGCCGGCTCATGGCGATAATGCGTTCGGCTCCCATCTGTTTTGCGGAAAGGATGCCGAGCAGGCCGACAGCGCCATCACCTACGACGACTGCGGTTGATCCTGGTTTCACATTTGCTGCATCGGCGGCAAACCAGCCTGTTCCGAGAACATCGGATGCTGCGAGAAGGCTAGGAATGATTTCGTCCGGCGGCACGCCTGGTGTGGCCACCAGCGTGCCGTCAGAAAATGGCACTCGTGCAAAGGGCGCCTGTGCCCCGCTCATGAATGAAAGATTTTGACATCCTGATTGATAACCTGCCCGGCAGATCGGACAAGTATTGTCAGAGATGCAGAACGAGCCGATCACGAACTGGCCGGGCTTCACCGTTTTGACTGCGCTCCCGATTTCTTCGACGATACCGCAGTATTCATGCCCCATTGGCATCGGTTGGGAAATTGGCTGAATGCCGCGGTAAGGCCAGAGGTCAGAACCGCATACGCATGTGGCAGCAATCCGGATGATTGCATCCGTCGGCTCGATGATCTTCGGAGCGTTGCGCTCCTCAAAGCGGACGTCGTGAGGACCGTACAATACAGTTCCTTGCATATTGGATCTCCTTCGGGTTCAGGCGCTTGTCACAGTTGCGGGTACAAGTAACTCCCTTTCTTGCCTTAGCGATTCACCCTCTGCTGCAAATGCGCCGGATACCGATCCCCCTGCACCGTAACTTGCCCGACCGCTGTGTTGATGTCGCGTAGATCGTCGGCGGATAATTCGATGTTCGCAGCGCCGATGTTTTCCTCGAGCCGATACAGCTTCGTGGTGCCTGGAATGGGAACGATCCATGGCTTCTGTGCCAGCAACCATGCAAGCGCAATTTGCGCATTGGTTGCACTGCTCTTCGTTGCTATTCGGCCGAGCACTTCGACAAGGATCTGATTAGCTTTGCGGTTCTCCGTCGTGAAGCGTGGAACGATATTGCGGAAGTCTGTCTTGTCGAAGGTCGTGTTCTCATTGATGGTGCCAGTCAGGAAGCCCTTACCGAGAGGACTGAACGGAACAAAACCGATCCCTAGTTCCTCAAGCGTGGGCAGGATTTCCTTCTCCGGTTCGCGCCACCAGAGAGAATATTCGCTTTGCAAGGCAGCGAGCGGCTGAATTGTGTGGGCACGCCGGATTGACTCGACGCCAGCCTCAGACATGCCAAAGTGCTTTACCTTGCCCTGCGCGACGAGGTCTTTCACTGTGCCGGCCACGTCCTCGATCGGCACCTTCGGATCGATGCGATGTTGATAGAACAGATCGATTACATCGGTCCTGAGCCGTTTCAAGGCGGCGTCGGCGACCTGCCGGATGCGCTCCGGGCGACTATCGAGGCCCTTGTGCGAATCTCCATCCTGGAAGCCGAACTTGGTTGCGATGACCACTTCTTTGCGGAAGGGCTCCAGTGCCTCGCCTACCACTTCTTCATTTAGAAACGGACCGTAGGCTTCAGCGGTATCGAAGAATGTGACGCCCTGATCGAATGCTGTCCGGATCAGAGTGATTGCCTGTTGACGTTCTGTTACGGGTCCATAACCGAAGCTCAGTCCCATGCAGCCGAGACCGATGGCCGAAACTTCCAGATTGCTTTTACCGAGTTTGCGTTTCTGCATTTCTGTTCCTATCTGTCCGGTCTATACCGGGCTGCACTCAAAGGACGAATTTCGTACAAGTTCGTTCCGGTTATCAATCAGACATAGCATTCCTGTCCGGTACCTCTGCCGCCCTGAATTTGAATCTGTGCAGTTGCCGTATCGATTTGCCGAAGATCTTTGGCGCTGAGTTCGATCTGTAGCGCGCCAAAATTCTCATCCAGACGCTCCAGTTTGCGGGTGCCTGGAATCGGAACGATCCAAGGTTTCTGGGCAAGCAGCCAAGCAAGAGCAATCTGCGCCGGGGTTCCATTCTTCCGGCGTGCAATCTCACCGAGAAGATCCACCAGAGGCTGGTTTGCTTTCCTAGCCTCCGCCGTAAAGCGCGGAAACCAACTGCGTACATCCGACTCCTCGAAGGGCATATCCGCGCTGACTTTTCCCGTTAGAAACCCTTGCCCCAGTGGGCTCCAGGGAACGAAACCAATTCCGAGTTCTTCGCATACAGGAAGCACTTCAGGCTCCGGATCGCGCGCCCACAATGAGTATTCGCTTTGCACTGCCGCGACCGGCTGTACAGCATGCGCACGGCGGATTGTCTGTGCGCTGGCCTCCGATAGTCCGAAGTGCCTGACCTTGCCGGCTGCAATCAGATCTCTTACAGCGCCGGCCACATCTTCTATCGGGACATTGGGATCGACGCGGTGTTGATAAAAGAGATCAATGTAATCTGTCTTGAGACGTCGAAGAGACTCGTCAGCAACCTTCCTGATGTGATCGGGTCGGCTGTTGAGGCCGTGCCTCGCGTGCGTTTGCGGATCAATGTCGAATCCGAACTTCGTTGCGAGGACGACGCCTTTGCGCACTGGAGAAAGGCATTCGCCTACAAGTTCCTCGTTCGTGAATGGGCCGTATACTTCGGCTGTGTCGAAGAAAGTTACGCCGCGATCCACAGCTGCACGCATTAGCGTATTCGCCTTCTGTTTATCTTCGGCAGGGCCATAGTTTGTGCTCAATCCCATACAGCCGAGGCCCATCGCCGACACTTCAAGACCATCATTTCCCAGTTGGCGTTTCCGCATAGAAGGCCCTCATTCTTCGTTCAATGCAGCAGTGGTTCGTCACACGTATTCGGCACCTGAATCACAGATCTGTAAGCAGGCTCTGCAAAGGCGTCAGGTCGGTATAGTTCGTAAGGTCGCGCACCAGTTCACCGCTTCTGGGTGAGGAGAAGACGTCTTTTTCCGCCTGCTCGTCGCGAAAAACGATCAGGCATGCTGCGACAATATCAGTATCCTGTCCTGCCGGAAAAAATGCTTCAATCGAGAGTAGCCCATACGGTCCGCCAATCTCTCGGGCCAACGGCAGGTGTGTGTTGACGTAGTATTCGCGGTCAAACCGTTGTGTCGGGGTGCCGCGGTACGTGACGAAGATTGTTCTCATCGGGCTTTGCTCCATACGTTTGTCCGAAAGGTGTCCGATCAATGTGTCAATCGGACACCCTCAGGGAGTGACGTTTACCTATACCGTGTGATCGATGAGTAGCATGTGCTCGGCGGAAAGGCGATTACCGTCGACTTTGATCGTCGAGTAGGCATCGGCCAGTTCACGAAGATCCGCAGGCGTCAGCTCGATCTCCGCTGCAGCGACGTTTTCTTCAAGGTGGGCCAACTGGCGAGTGCCTGGGATGGGAACGATCCACGGCTTCTGAGCAAGCAGCCAGGCCAGATTGATCTGCGCCGGCGATGCTTTCTTCTGTTCGCCCACACGCCGAAGCACTTCGACCACCGCCATATTTGCTTTGCGGGCCTCCGATGTGAAACGCGGGAAGGATGCACGCAGGTCGGTGTTGGCGTCGAACTGCATCTGCGGATCGACTGTGCCGCTCAGGAAGCCTTGGCCCAGCGGGCTCCAGGGTACGAAGCCGATGCCGAGTTCCTCGCAGGCTGCCAAAATCTTGCCTTCCGGGTCTCTGGTCCAAAAAGAATATTCGCTCTGCACTGCCGCAACCGGATGCACCGCGTGCGCACGGCGGATGGTTTTCGCCGAAGCCTCCGAAAGTCCGTAGTATCGGATCTTGCCCGCCTGAACGAGCTCCTTGCACGCACCGGCGACTTCTTCGATGGGCACATTAGGATCGACGCGATGCTGATAGTAGATGTCGATGTGATCGGTGCGTAGCCGCTTGAGCGAACCCTCCACAACTTTCTTGATGTGCTCGGGCCGGCTGTTCAGGTTGGGGAAGTTTTCGAGGTCAAAGCCAAATTTGCTGGCCAGTACAATCTGGTTGCGGAACGGAGCAATCGCCTCACCGACGAGCTCTTCGTTGGTTAACGGGCCGTAGACTTCGGCTGTGTCGAAGAAGGTAACGCCGTGCTCGTGCGCCGCCCGGATCATCGAAATCCCTTGTTGCTTGTCAGCGGCCGGCCCCAAGCCAAAACTCAACCCCATACAGCCGTAACCGATTGCCGAGACTTCCAGATTGCTTTTTCCTAGTTTGCGCTTTTGCATTGAACCACTCCTCTTCTTCGGATATTCCAGCCGCGCTTTGAAAACGGACATGGGATCGGCTATTCATCCCTCGTCGCGTGCGCCACGGTCTACGTTGCGCGGTATTGTTCATCTGTAACTTTTTCCATCCAGTCCACAGCTTTGCCATTCAGTGACTCAGCGATCGCGATGTGACTCATGGCGGTAGTAGCTGTCGCCCCGTGCCAATGTTTCTCGCCGGGCTCAAACCAAACAACATCTCCCGGATGAATCTCCTCAACTTCGCCGCCTTCGCGTTGGACCCATCCGCAGCCCGCGGTTACGATCAGCGTTTGACCGAGCGGGTGCGTGTGCCAGGCGGTGCGCGCACCCGGCTCGAAGGTCACCACCGCGCCGCCGATGCGGGCCGGCTCTTCCCGTTGAAACATGGAATCGATTCGCACCACTCCGCTGAACCAATCCGAGGGACCTTTAACTGACGCCTGTGAGCCAACTCTTTTGATGTCCATACTCTCTGCCTTTTTGAGTCTGCAATGTGATGCGGGCTGTAATCTGAAGCCCTTATTCTGGCTGGCTGCGGAACTCCGCGACTGTCCTGCGTCCAGATCCTAAACTTGGATCAGTTCGTATTGAGCATTGCCCATCTTCATCTCTTTCATGTACTCCAACTGATGAAGCCCCTGACGGGATTCGATGCGCTCCTTGAGATCGTGCAGTTCTGCTTCAGGAAGCTTATAGACCATGTCGATCGAAGCCTGGTCCACGGCCAGAATGTCGGTGGAAGCCAAAATGCCAAGGTTACGCGCTTTGGGCGGTGCAGCGGTGACGCCTGCACAGTCGCAATCAACGGACATGTTGCGCAGAACGTTGATGTACACGATCCTGCTTCCAAAATGATCGATTGTGGCTTTGGCGGATTCCACCATGTTTTCCATGAAGGGTGCGCCTTGCAACCACGCAGCATAGTTCTCATCATCCGGTGCAGCATGGACCATCTTCTTGCCGATTAGTCCATCAGCGCAGCCAATGGCGATGTTCTTGAGAGAGCCGCCGAAGCCGCCCATTAAGTGTCCTTTGAAATGGGTCAGCACGACCATCGAGTCGTAGTTCAGCATGTGTTTACCAACCGACATCTCCTTAAAGTGCTTCCCGCCCTTGACGGGGATCATCACCATGCCATCCTCATCCATGATGTCGACCGTGCAAAAATCCCAGCCGTTCGTCTTGAGGGTCTCGCGATGGTCGGCTGTCGTATAGCGTTTGCCTTTGTAGAGCGTGTTGGTCTCCACAAGGCTGCTGTTGGGAATGTGCTGCTGCAGCGCCTTCACCATTTCCCGAGGCAAAATGTTGGGGCCATGCGGCTCACCTGTATGTATCTTGATAGCGACCTTGCCGGTTATTCGTGAATCGATCTTCGAATAGACCTTCAGTAACCCTTCGCCTCTGAGGTCCTGAGTGAAGAAGACCTGGGACTTGCTCGCTTGCGTAGCCGCAGCAGCATTCACGCTGCCCAATTCGCCCAAAGCAACACCGCTGAGTGCAAGTGTGCTTCCTTTCAGAAACGTGCGCCGTT